>Ga0304730_1000125_pt1 | contig 73202 bp, 66 predicted proteins | sample M_130628_MF_Meta_FD_190474 | JGI IMG/M metagenome (GOLD analysis project Ga0304730, IMG submission 190474) | Freshwater microbial communities from Lake Montjoie, Canada to study carbon cycling - M_130628_MF_MetaG (v2) (version 2) | ecosystem: Environmental > Aquatic > Freshwater > Lake | place... | reverse complement strand
CAAAGTGAATTTGGCGGTTTGCCGCACCCAACTATTTTGGCAACTTGTGCGTTACTAGGAATTACCGAAGTTTATGCGGTTGGTGGAGCCCAAGCGATTGCGCTCTTTGCTTTTGGAATAGATGGGTTCTGCGAAAAGTGCGATTTAGTAACTGGCCCAGGAAATATTTATGTTGCCGCTGCTAAGCGCGCACTTCGTGGGGTCATTGGCATTGACTCTGAAGCTGGTCCAACTGAGATTGCAATTTTGGCTGATGAAAGTGCTTTTGCCAGCGACGTTGCGGCAGACCTAATCAGCCAAGCCGAACACGATCCAATCGCAGCTGCTGTTTTAGTGACGACATCGAGCGAACTAGCTACTGCAGTTCAAGCAGAGCTAGTGGTTCGCGTTGGTGCCACTAAACACAGTGATCGAATCACGACGGCGCTTTCTGGTATCCAGTCAGCGATTGTTTTAGTTGATTCAATTTCGCAAGGTCTAGATGTCGTTAACGCATACGCAGCCGAACACTTAGAGATACAAACTAAGAATGCAGCAAGTGATGCCGAATTAATCCGTAATGCCGGTGCGGTATTCATCGGTCGATTCACGCCAGTTTCATTGGGTGACTACGCAGCTGGCTCTAACCATGTTTTGCCAACCGGCGGCTGTGCTTGTCATTCCAGCGGTTTATCAGTTCAAACATTCTTACGCGGCCTGCACTTTGTTTCCTACAATCAAGAATCCTTCCTTAACCTGGTGCCAACTGTTGTCACTCTTGCTAACTCCGAAGATTTACCCGCACACGGCGAAGCAATGACGGCACGCCTGGAGCAACTATGAGTAATTCAACTAATTGGCCTACTTGGCTTCCTCTGCGCGAGCCACTTAAACCAATGTCGCCGTACGGAGCACCACAAGTCGCAGCGAGTGCTCGGCTAAACACCAATGAGAATCCATTCGCACCATCAACTTCGTTAGTTGCGGCAATTGCTAAACGGGTAGCTGAAGTCAGTACGACTCTTAATCGATATCCAGATCGTGACGCATTGGCTTTGCGTGCCGGGCTGGCGAAATACATTTCAGCTCAAACCGGTGTTGCTCTCGAACTTACCAATCTCTGGGCGGCAAATGGCAGCAATGAGATTATTCAATCAATTTTTCTGGCATTTGGTCGCGAGAGCGCACTTGGCTTCACGCCTTCTTATTCAATGCATCCACTAATTGCCAAAGTGACTTCCGTTGATTGGCTTGATGGAAAACGCCGCCAAGATCATTCACTTGATGTTGCCGCTGCCGTTGAGCAGATACTTGCCGCTAAGCCAACACTTACTTTTATAACCACTCCAAATAATCCAACTGGAACTGTGGTCAAAATTTCTGAAATCGCTGAATTAGCTCAAGCTGCTTCTTCGGTTAATGGCTTACTCGTTGTCGATGAGGCTTACGCCGAATTCTCAAGTGAAATTTCAGCAGTTACCTTAATTGCGCAAAATCCGAATGTGATTGTTATTCGAACCATGAGTAAAGCATTCGCTTTTGCTGGCGCTCGATTAGGTTATTTAATTGCAGATCCTGCTGTGATTAATGCGCTACAGCTGGTCCGTTTGCCCTATCACTTAAGTGCAATCACGCAAGCAGTTGCTGAAGTGGCTCTTTCATTCTCAGATGAACTTTTAGCTGGCGTTGATACTTTGATTGCTCAGCGCGAAATAGTGCAGGCTGGGTTAACAGAGTTAGGTTTAGCTGTTACACCAAGTGCGGCCAATTTCTTACTTTTTGCGGGCTTTAGTCAGCCAGCAGATCAGATCTGGCAGAAATTGCTAGATCGAGGCATCTTGATTAGAGATGTGGGATTATTGGGTCAACTTCGCGTCACCATCGGCACAGTCGCCGAAAATCAAGCTTTTCTATCAGCTCTATCGCAAGTTCTAGCAGAAGGAGACAAGTAGATGAGAACTGCCCGAGTCGAACGAAAGACCAAGGAATCTCATGTCCTCGTCGAATTAAATTTAGATGGCGATGGTTCGATCAACGTTGATACCGGAGTGCCATTTTTTGATCACATGCTTTCGCAACTTGGCAAGCACTCGGGTTTTAATTTAACAGTTAAGACCACCGGCGATGTTGAAGTTGATTCACACCATACAGTTGAAGACACCTCACTTGCTTTTGGCCAAGCTCTTCGCGAAGCTCTGGGTGATAAAGCCGGTATTCGTCGCTTCGGTGATGCCATGGTTCCACTTGATGAAGTTTTGGTTCAAGCTGCGGTCGATCTTTCTGGTCGACCATACTTAGTACATCGCCAACCTGAGATTGTTGAGTTAATCGGAACTTTTGATACCACTCTCGGAAAACATATCTGGGAATCAATCGTGGCCGAAGCACACATCGCACTCCACATCCGAGTGCTCGAAGGTCGCAATGCTCATCACGTATTCGAAGCACAATTCAAAGCTGTCGCGCGTGCCTTGCGTGGTGCAGTTTCACTAGATGGTCGCGTTTCTGGAATCCCATCAACTAAGGGTTCGTTGTAGGTCATCGTTGATTGCAATTCTCGATTATGGTTCTGGAAATCTGCGTTCAGCAGAGCGCGCATTTGCGACTTCCGGTCACGAGGTAGTTGTAACGGCTGATCGTAAAATTGCGCTCGAAGCAACCGGTTTGGTAATCCCTGGCGTAGGTGCATTTGCAGCTTGTATGAGTGGACTTAAAAGCGTGGGTGGCGATGTGATTGCGCGCGAACGTGTTGCACTCGGTCGACCAACTTTAGGCATATGCATAGGTATGCAGATACTTTTTGAGAGCGGGCTAGAGCATTCTGAGAATGGCGCACACCAAGGTGTCGGAATCTGGCCAGGTATGGTCAAGAAGTTAAACGCCCCAATCTTGCCGCACATGGGATGGAATACAGTTTCAACAACTCCGGGCTCAACAATTTTTGCTGGAGTTGAAAATGAAAGTTTTTATTTCGTACATTCATATGCAGCGTCTGCGCCAGTAGGGCAATATCAAGCCTGGTCTGAATATGGCGAACCATTTTTAGCCGCCGTGGAAGATGGCGCACTGACTGCTACCCAATTTCATCCCGAAAAATCTGGGAACGCTGGCCTTAAATTGATTTTGAACTGGAGTAAGAGCCTGTGAAAAAACTAGAGCTTCTGCCTGCTGTCGATGTTAAAGATGGGCGTGCGGTGCGCTTAGTTCAAGGCGCACTTGATCAAGAAAGTGTTTATGGCGCACCACTTGAAGTTGCGCTTGAGTTTCAAGCAGCTGGTGCTGAATGGCTGCACTTAGTTGATCTCGATGCTGCTTTTGGTCGGGGGAGTAATGCCACGCTATTAGCTGAAGTTGTCGCTGCTTTAGATATTAAAGTCGAACTTTCGGGTGGTATTCGTGATGACGAATCGCTAAGGCGCGCATTGGCAACTGGCTGTACGCGAGTTAATTTAGGAACTGCGGCTCTGGAAGATCCCGAATGGACAGCAAAAGTAATCAAACAATATGGAGATCGAATTGCAGTTGGTCTAGATGTGCGCGGCACGACTCTGGCTGCTCGTGGTTGGACCAAAGAGGGTGGCGAATTGTTTGAAACCATTGAGCGACTTGATCGCGATGGCTGTTCTCGTTACATCGTTACCGATGTTGCTAAAGATGGAACTCTGACTGGACCTAATCTGGAGTTACTAAAATCAGTTTGTGCTGCAACCAAAGCCCCAGTTGTTGCCAGTGGTGGCGTCTCTTCACTGGCTGATATCGCCGCAATCGCCGAGCTTGTTGAAATCGGCGTTGAAGGTTCTATTGTCGGTAAAGCACTTTACGCAGGTGCTTTCACGTTGCCCGAAGCACTGGCATTTGCCAATAGAAAGTACTGAGAAATGACACTAGCCAGTCGCGTTATAGCTTGCCTCGATGTTACTGATGGTCGAGTTGTGAAGGGGGTTAACTTCACCGATTTAGTCGATGCTGGCGATCCAGTCGAGATGGCTAAAGTTTATAACCTAGAAGGTGTTGACGAATTAACTTTCCTTGATATCTCTGCCAGTAACATGAATCGCTCGACAACTCTTGATGTTGTAGCTCGCACGGCCGAACAAGTATTTATTCCGCTGACTGTCGGTGGCGGCATTCGAAGCGTTGCCGATGTAAATAATTTACTTCGTGCTGGCGCTGATAAAATTTCGATTAACACAGCCGCAATTGCCCGGCCTGAATTAATCTCTGAAATTGTCGATCGATTTGGTTCTCAAGTTTTGGTTTTATCGGTTGATGCTCGTCGCGCAAATACTCCTTCTGGTTTTGAAGTTACAACACATGGTGGTCGCGAGAGCGCTGGCCTAGATGCTTTAGCTTGGGTCGAAAAGGCTTGCGCTCTTGGGGTCGGTGAAATTTTGCTTAATTCAATGGATGCCGATGGCACCCGAGCTGGGTATGACATTGGCATGATCAAAGCTGTCCGCGAAGTTGCCAACGTTCCGTTGATTGCAAGTGGTGGCGCAGGGGCGCTATCTGATTTTGCGGCAGCCCTTGATGCTGGCGCAGATGCTTTATTGGCGGCCAGCGTTTTTCACTTTGGCATTCATCGCATCGGCGATGTTAAGCGTTATTTGAGCCAACAAGGCTATTCGGTTCGCACCAGCGCACTCGCGTAGGGCAGAATTACCCAATGAGCGCAATTGAGTTACCTGCTGATTTATCGGCTCGATTCAACGATCCCAGCGCCTTAATTCCAGCGATTGCTCAAGATTCTCTAACTGGTGAAGTTTTGATGCTGGCTTACATGAATCACGAAGCGCTGACGCAAACGCTAAAAACTAAAACAGCTACCTACTGGTCGCGGTCACGTAATGAACTTTGGGTCAAAGGAGCGACTTCTGGTCACACCCAAAAAGTGATTTCAGTTTCACTTGATTGTGATAGCGATGCAGTCTTGATCAAAGTGAATCAAGTTGGTCCTGCTTGTCATACCGGCGAGCGCACTTGTTTTCATAATGAATTGATCGGCGAGTAGCAAAGATGCAGTTAGCTGAATTTCGTGAGTATGCCCGCAACTTTAATGTGGTTCCGGTCTCTCGTAAATTATTAGCCGATGGCGAAACTCCACTAGCGGTATATCGCAAACTTGGCGCTAACCGACCAGCGACCTTCTTATTAGAGTCTGCCGAACATGGTGGCGCATGGTCTAGATATTCATTTATTGGCGTAAATTGCGAAGCAACTTTGACTTCTGAAAATGGTTTAGCAATTTGGTTAGGCAAACCACCGGCAGGTGCGCCAACTGGCATTGATCCATTGGCAGCACTTCGACTAAGTGCTAACCATTTGAAATCGCCAAAAATCGCTGGGCTACCACCATTAACTGGTGGACTAGTTGGCTACCTTGGCTATGACAGTGTTCGTAGATTAGAAAAATTACCTAACTTAGCTACCGATGATTTACAAATTCCAGAACTAGCTTTTATGTTGACCACAGATTTAGCTGTGCTTGATCACAGCGATGGCACAATTACTTTGATTGCTAATGCGATCAACTGGGATGGTAGTGATGAGCGAGTTGACGAGGCTTATCACGCAGCCGTTGCGCGACTAGATCAAATGGCAAAAGATTTAGCTTCGCCACTTCCAGGATTTCTTTCACAGTTAAGTAAACCTTCGACAGGTGACATCACTTCTAATATTTCAACCCCAGAATTTATCACCAAGGTGGCTGCGATCAAAGAAGAAATTCTGGCAGGCGAAGCATTTCAAGTAGTTCTCTCACAGCGTTTTGAGATTGAGTGTAAAGCTCAACCAATCGATGTTTATCGCATGCTTCGCTTACATAATCCAAGTCCATATATGTATTTATTCCATTTTGCCGATGGTGTTTCAGTTGTTGGTTCTAGCCCCGAGGCGCTAGTTAAAGTAACTGATGGCGAAGTCATGGTTCATCCAATTGCGGGCACACGTAAGCGTTCTGATTCGCCTGAAGAAGATGCTCGTTTAGCAACCGAGTTATTGGCAGATCCAAAGGAACGTGCCGAGCACCTAATGTTGGTTGATCTAGGGCGTAACGACTTAGGTCGTATCTGTTCTGCAGGCAGCGTTGAAGTTGTCGATTTCATGCACATCGAGCGTTATTCGCATGTGATGCATATTGTTTCTACCGTAACCGGAAAACTCGCAAGTGATGCGCTTCCAGTTGACGCACTCTTCGCAACTTTCCCAGCCGGTACTTTATCTGGCGCTCCTAAACCACGGGCCATGGAAATCATTGAAGAGTTAGAGCCAACCAGACGTGGACTTTATGGTGGCGCAATTGGCTACATAGATTTCACCGGCAATATTGATACTTGTATTGCAATCAGAACTGCGTTGATCAAAGACGGCAAGGCATTTGTCCAAGCAGGCGCTGGCGTCGTAGCTGATTCAGATGCAGAATCCGAAAATCAAGAATGTCACAATAAAGCAGCAGCTGTCTTGGGTGCCATTAGTGCAGCAAATGATTTGGCTAGTAAATGAATCGAGCGATCGAAATATTCATCTCAGCTGTTATCGTAATTTCGGCTACTTTGATTTTGGGGCGTTCAATGAAGTTATCTTCCAGATACGAACGTAAACCACGCAAACTCTCGGATTGGAATGCGCAAGATCAGGGAATTGACCCAACTCAAGATAACGAGGCTGATCGATGAGCGTCTTAGCCGAAATCATTGCTGGCGTTAAGGAAGATTTAGCAGAGCGAAAAATTCCGCGCAGTGAAATTGAAGCGGCAGCTTTTGGGGCTACACCAGCAATAGATTGCTTGCCAATTATGCGCGCACAAGAGATGGCAGTAATTGCCGAAGTAAAACGTTCATCACCCAGTAAAGGTGCTTTAGCAACAATTGCTGACCCCGCAGCGCTAGCCGAGCAATACCAAGAAGCCGGCGCGAGCGCGATTAGCGTATTAACTGAGCGACGAAGATTTAATGGGTCTTTAGCTGATCTTGATTCAGTTCGTAAGCGAGTGACGTTACCTATTTTGCGTAAAGATTTCATGGTCGACGAATTTCAGTTCTTCGAGGCTCGGGCTCATGGCGCTGATTTAGTGCTACTGATTGTGGCTGGCCTTAGCGATAGTCAATTAAATGAATTTGCGGCTTTAACAAATGAACTCGGAATGCGCGCCCTGGTTGAGGTTCACACTCATCAAGAGTTAGAGCGCGCACTGGAAATTAAACCTGAATTAATCGGAATTAATTCTCGTAATCTCAAGACTTTAGAAGTTGATCCGAAAGCATTTGCCGAACTACTGCCGGAGATTCCAGATGAGTTAATCCGGGTTGCTGAATCAGGAATTTTCCAGCGTAGCGATGTGGAATTTGCTCAAAGACATGGTGCGAACGCGATTTTGGTGGGCGAAGCTCTCGTCAGAGCGAGTAACCCAGTTTTGGCGATGCGCGATCTATTAGGCCAAAGGTAGGCTTGCCCCATGTTAGATTCGAAATTGGTTATCGATGGCTTGGGACATTTTGGTCCCTACGGTGGCCGTTTCGTACCTGAAGCTCTGATCGGCGCCCTCGAAGAACTTGAAGCGGCACACTCTTCGGCCTCTCAAGATCCGATTTTTCAGGCCGAACTTGCCGAACTGCACCGAACTTATAGTGGCCGTCCGAGCATCATTACTGAAGCAAAGCGTTTTGCCGAACACGCAGGTGGTGCGCGCATAATTTTAAAGCGTGAAGATTTAAATCACACTGGTAGCCACAAAATTAATAATGTTCTAGGTCAGGCACTTCTAACTAAACGCATGGGCAAGACTCGCATCATCGCCGAAACTGGCGCCGGTCAACATGGTGTCGCATCTGCAACTGCAGCAGCATTAATGGGCCTCGAGTGCGTCGTTTATATGGGCGAAGAAGATACAAAACGTCAATCGCTAAATGTTGCTCGTATGAAATTGTTGGGTGCAGAAGTTGTGCCAGTTACCTCAGGGTCGCGCACCTTGAAAGATGCGATTAACGAGGCAATGCGTGATTGGGTTACCAACGTTGAAAATACTCATTACTTATTGGGCACAGTAGCTGGTCCACATCCATTCCCAACCATGGTGCGTGATTTCCACAAAATTATTGGCGAAGAAGCGCGAGCCCAAGTAATTGAATTAACCGGAAAACTTCCTGATGCGGTCTTGGCTTGCGTCGGTGGTGGTTCAAATGCAATCGGAATTTTCCATGATTTCATCAAGGATGTAGATGTCCGTTTGATTGGCCTTGAAGCCGGCGGCGATGGGGTTGAAACCGGACGCCACGCTGCAACAATTACTGGAGGATCTCGTGGAGTTCTTCACGGCACTCGCTCCTATGTTCTACAAGATGAAAACGGGCAGACCGTTGAATCACATTCGATTTCCGCAGGTTTAGATTATCCAGGTGTGGGCCCAGAGCACGCATATCTACATGACATTGGCCGCGCCGAATATCGTGCGATTACCGATGCTCAAGCAATGGCAGCGTTCGCACTTCTTTGTAAAACTGAAGGAATTATTCCGGCGATTGAAACAGCACATGCTTTAGCCGGAGCAATTCAAGTCGGAAATGAACTTGGTCCTGATGCGACGCTGTTAATTAATCTTTCGGGTCGCGGTGACAAAGATGTTCAGACTGCTGCTGACTATTTTGGAATTCCACTGTAGTGAGCACCAACACCGCACTTGATCAACTATTTGTTAAAACTCGTGCTGAAAATCGCGCAGCGCTAATTGCTTATATTCCAGCGGGGTTTCCATCACAGGCAGGCTGTCACAAAGTTATTGAGGCACTGGCTAAAGCTGGCGTAGATGCCATCGAAATTGGTTACCCATATAGCGACCCGGTCATGGATGGCCCAACAATTCAAGCTGCAGCAACACAGGCTCTCGAAAACGGAACTGGCGTAGCTGAAGTTTTTGCGGCTCTCAAGCACGCAACTGAGCAAGGCGTTGCCGCAGTTGTAATGACTTACTGGAATCCAATTGAAAAATATGGCGCCACAAAGTTTGCTCAAGCAATTGCTGACAATGGTGGTTCTGGCGTAATTACGCCAGATCTAACCATTGAAGAATCCGATGAATGGCGTTCAGCGGTAAACACCAGTTCGATCAATCCAATTTATGTTGTCGCACCGAGTACGAAACCAGAACGCTTAGTTAAAGTCACTGACCAATGTGGTGGGTTTATTTATGCTGCTAGCTTGATGGGCGTAACCGGTGCTCGATCTGGAATATCAAGTGGGGCTGGCGAATTAGTCGCTCGATTACGCAAAGTTAGCGACAAGCCAATAAGTGTGGGCCTTGGCGTTTCCAATCGCGAACAAGCTAAAGAGGTCGCCGCTTTTGCTGATGGCGTAATCGTTGGTTCGGCATTTATCAAAGCAATTCAAGATGCCCCTGATGAAGAAAGTGGCCTAGCGGCGGTTACGCATTTAGCCAGCGAACTAGCAAAAGGAGTTCGTGAAGCAAGATGATTATTGACTTAATTGAAAAATTTGCTTTGAGTAAATATGGAAAATGGTTTGGCTTGCTAAGTCGTTTGATTTTAGGTGGCGTACTTCTTGCTGCCGGCTGGTTGAAAGTTTTCACGCCAGCTAAGTCTCAAATGGCAGTCCGTGCTTACGAGGTACTACCAATCTCATTAGCTAATTTCATGGGAATACTTTTGCCTTGGCTTGAAGTTGGCTTAGGAATTCTCTTGATATTAGGAATCGCAGTACGAATTTCAGCGTTTCTCGGTGGCGCACTAATGGTGCTCTTTATCGCAGCAATTTCTCAGGCTTGGGCACGTGGCCTATCTATCGATTGCGGATGTTTTGGTGGCGGGGGCACGGTTGACCCAAGTGAGACGAAGTATCTGAGCGAAATCCTGCGTGACACTGGCTTGGCATTGTTGGCTTTATATTTAGTTCGCTACCCTTTGACTCGATTTGCAGTAGAAAAAACAGTGAAAACCGAGGGAGAGTAAGTAAATGGCAACTAGTTCATCTGGTGGAGATAAGTTCACACGCAATTTGGTAATTGGAATGGTTGCCCTAGTTGTTGTCGTTGGTGCTTCATTCTCATACTTCGGCTCAAAGGGCTCGACAACTGCGGCAATTCCATCAAGTGTTTCTAAAGCCGATGGTTACGGAATTGTTTTTAACGCAGATGTGCCGAATGTTCCGACCATTGATATTTATGAAGATTTCCAATGCCCAGTTTGCGCGCGCTTTGAGGCGATCAATGGAATTACGCTAGAGAAAGCCATTGAAGAGAAGAAAGCCAAAGTTGTTTATCACGTACTTTCTTTCCTTGGCACCGAATCGATTTTGGCTGCTAACGCGGCAGCATGCGCATCCGATGAAGATAAGTTCTTAGCTTTCCACAAAGCGTTTTACGCTAATCAACCAGCAGAAAATGCTGGTGCAATTAACGCCACTTTCCTAAAGAGCATTGGCGCTGCTGCCGGAATTGATTCACCTAAGTTCGCTGAATGCGTTGATAATGGTGGATATTCTGATTGGGTTAAAAACGTTGCCGAAGCTGGCGCAAAAGCAAATGTAAATTCAACGCCAACAGTATTTGTAAACGGTAAAGAAATTGATCGTAATACCGCGTACTTCAATGTTGAGGCTTTTACAAAAGCTATCGCAGGCTAATTAATGCTTTCATCGATTCCTACGCCTAGTAATTCGGCGATCGGAATTGGGCCACTCACTGTTCATTACTATGCGCTCTGCATAATTGTTGGTGTTGCTATTGCTATTTGGCTAGGCGATAAGCGTTACCGAGCATTTGCTCATAACAGTGAAGAGTCAATCGGAGTAGTTGCCGATGTAGCGATTTACGCGGTACCTGCCGGAATAATTGGTGGGCGTATTTATCACGTCATCACATCACCAACGCAATACTTTGGCGAAAATGGAAATCCGGTTGATGCGTTAAAGATTTACGAAGGTGGATTAGGAATCTGGGGCGCAATCTCATTAGGCGCTCTGGCTGCTTGGTTTAGCTATCGCAAGCGGTCAGCAGGTTTAGAGCTACCGAGCTTTCGCTTGTTTTTAGATGCGCTAGCACCCGGAATTCTGATCGCACAAGCAATTGGACGAATCGGAAATTGGTTTAATGGTGAACTTTTTGGTCGACCATATTCGGGGGCATGGGCTCTAGAAATTCCACTATCTAAGCGCCCAATTGGCTATCTAAAGTTCGAAACTTTTCACCCGACTTTCCTCTATGAAGCAATTTGGTGCTTACTGGTTGCTGTGCTTCTAATCTGGCTAACCCCAAAGCTAAAGGCTGGACAAGGCTTTGCCATTTATGTGGCGCTTTATTGCGTGGGCAGGTTCGCCATCGAATCAATCCGAATTGATGAAGCAAATACGATCTTGGGCATGCGAGTTAATTTATGGACGGCGCTAGTAGTAGGGCTAACTGCTAGCGCTTTAGTACTTCGTTTTGCTCGTCAGAAATCGACCGAGATCGGGTAGTATCCAAATATGGCACTCGAAGATGTTTATCGAAGAAACTTACATCACCGCACTCATCGTGCTGGCTGGTTGCGTGCTGCTGTACTCGGCGCAAACGATGGCTTAGTTTCAACAGCCTCGCTAATGATCGGTGTTGCTGCTGCTCGAGTAAGCGATAGCTTTCTAATCACAGCTGGCATTGCCGGAATCACAGCTGGTGCTATGTCCATGGCAGTCGGTGAATACGTTTCAGTTCGTGCCCAAAATGATGTCGAAGAGTCTGATCGCCTGCTTGAAATTGAACATCTAGCAGCTGATCCCGAAGGTGAGTTTCTTGAACTTGTTGAGATCTATGTTGGTCGTGGCCTAACGCCTGAGTTAGCCCGCGAAGTTGTCGAACAGATGCATGCCAAAGATCCACTTGAGGCACATCTGCGTGATGAGCTCGGGCAATTTGAAAGTACTAAGGCCCGACCAGTTCAAGCCGCAGTCGCATCAGCGCTAAGTTTCACGATGGGTGGCTTGGTTCCATTCGCCGGAGCATTTGCTCCATCACCCGGCGCTATTGCGGCCAGCATTGTTGGTTTCACGTTAGTTGGGCTCTTGGCAACCGGCATCATCAGCGCTCGCTCTTCAGGCGCAGCTGTCTTGAAACCCACAATGCGCGTAATGATTGGTGGCTGTTTAGGTATGGCAATTACCGCTGGCATCGGTCATTTCGCTCATCTAAGCGGCATCTAGCCCATTTACGGAATCGAACTAGTCAGTAGTTATTTCTTAGCGGGGCGTAGATCACATGCCTTTGGCTGACTTTTTATCGGATTCGGCTTACCTTTCAAGTACCTAGATTGCTACCCTTACCCATCGCGCAAGCGGTGAGTAAAAATCAAGACCAGGGCCAAAGTTGTCCCGTGAATTAAGCGGCGCAAGACAACTAGTAGCAAAGGATCTGGCAACAACCTAATGGCAATCCCAAAAGAGTTCCCACCAGCACAAGGTCTTTATGACCCAGCTAACGAGCATGATGCATGCGGCGTTGCGATGGTGGCTACTCTAAATAAAGTTGCTACTCACGAAATTGTTGCTCAAGCCCTAACTGCTCTTCGCAATCTTGAACACCGCGGTGCATCAGGTGCTGAACCAGATAGTGGTGACGGTGCCGGAATTTTAATTCGCGTTCCTGATGAGTTTTACCAAGCTGTCGCTGAATTTAAATTACCTGCTGCCGGAAGTTATGCCACAGGCATTGCCTTTATTGGTCAGAGTTTTGATTTCCAAAATGAAATTGCCGCAATTGCATCCGAAGAAGGTTTAGTAGTCCTAGGTTGGCGTGAACTTCCGATCAATTCAGCATCCCTTGGAAAAACGGCACTTGGGGTAATGCCAAAGTTTGAACAATTATTCTTGGCTGGCGCAAACGGTGAATCAGGAATCGCGCTAGATCGACTAGCTTTTTGTTTGCGCAAGCGAGTCGAACACTCGTTAGATATTTATTTCCCTTCTCTTTCAGCACAGACCATTGTTTACAAAGGCATGCTCACGACGGGGCAATTAGAAGAATTCTTCCCAGATTTAAGTGATGAGCGGGTTAAGTCACCACTAGCGCTAGTTCACTCTCGTTTTTCCACAAATACTTTTCCATCGTGGCCACTTGCTCACCCATACCGATTTATTGCGCATAACGGTGAAATTAATACCGTTAAGGGAAACCGCAACTGGATGCGTGCTCGTGAATCACTCCTTGAATCTGATGTTATTCCAGGTGATTTCAAGCGGTTATTCCCAATTGTAGAAATGTCTGGCTCAGACTCGGCTTCCTTCGATGAAGTACTTGAATTACTTTACTTAGGTGGGCGTTCGCTACCACATTCAGTCTTAATGATGATCCCAGAAGCTTGGGAAAATCACGCAACGATGTCGCAAAAACGACGTGATTTCTATGCTTTCCATGCATCCCTGATGGAGCCATGGGACGGGCCTGCTTGCGTAACTTTCACTGATGGCAATCAAGTTGGTGCTGTTCTTGATCGAAATGGTTTGCGACCATCTCGTTATTGGGTCACTAAAGATGGTTTAGTTGTTTTGGCTAGCGAAGTTGGCGTTCTAGATTTCGCACCTGAAGACATTGTGCGCAAGGGTCGTTTACAACCAGGCAAGATGTTCTTAGTTGATATCGCAGCGGGTCGAATTATTGAAGATGATGAGATCAAGGATTCGCTGGCAGATGCTGAAAACTATGGCCAGTGGCTACAAGATGGCATTGTTAAGTTAGCTGATCTACCTTCACGCGAACACATTGTTTACCCACACTCTTCAGTTGTACGTCGTCAACGTGCTTTTGGTTATACCGAAGAAGAGCTAAAGATTTTAATTACGCCAATGGCACGTAATGGTGCCGAGCCACTTGGTTCAATGGGTAGTGATTCACCAATTGCGGCAATTTCTGCCAAGCCGCGTTTGCTATTCGATTATTTCTCACAACTCTTTGCCCAAGTAACTAACCCACCGCTTGATGCAATTCGCGAAGAATTAGTTACTTCACTCGGTGGATCAATCGGTCCAGAACACAACTTGCTTGATCCCGGTCCTGCATCATGCCGTCAAATTTCCTTAGCATTCCCGGTAATTGATAATGATGAACTTGCCAAGATTATTCACGTTAACGCAGATGATGAATATCCAGAACTTGCCGCCTATGTTGTGCGCGGACTATTTCCAGTAAATGGCGATGGCCAAGCACTTCGCAAGCGAATCGATGAAATTAAGCGCGAAGTTTCCAAAGCTATCGATGATGGCGCTCACTTAATCGTGCTCTCTGACCGCGATGGCGATGCCGAAGATGCGCCTATTCCTTCTTTATTGCTGACATCTGCAGTTCACCACCATTTAATTCGCGAGAAGAAGCGCACCCAAGTTGGCTTGGTTGTTGAAGCTGGCGATGTCCGCGAAGTCCACCATGTGGCGCTTCTAATTGGTTATGGCGCAGCCGCGGTAAACCCATATCTTGCGATGGAATCAGCTGAAGATTTAGTTCGCCAAGGTGTAATTACCGACATAGCGCCTGAAAAGGCCGTACGTAATTTAATTAAGGCGCTCGGTAAAGGCGTACTTAAGGTTATGTCGAAGATGGGTATTTCAACCATCGCTTCATATACCGGTGCTCAAGTATTTGAGGCTATTGGTATCAGCCAAGAAGTTGTCGATGAATTCTTCGTTGGCACAACATCTCGCTTAGGTGGAATCAGTTTAGACATCATCGCTCAAGAAACTATTGCGCGTCATCACATTGCATACCCACCTGGGGGAGAAGTACCTGGTTCAAAGCGTCTTCCAACAGGTGGCGAGTATAAGTGGCGTCGCGATGGCGAACCACATTTATTTGATCCAGAAACAGTATTTGCTCTGCAACATTCGACTCGCAATAAGCGCTTTGATATTTTCCAGCGCTACACCAACAGAGTTGATGAACAAAGCCATCGTCTGATGACACTGCGCGGGCTCTTTAAATTTGCTGACGGAGTTCGCCAACCAATTTCAATTGATGAAGTTGAACCAGTATCCGAAATCGTAAAACGTTTCTCAACTGGGGCAATGTCACTTGGCTCGATTTCGCAAGAGGCTCACGAGACCTTAGCTATTGCCATGAACCGGTTAGGCGCTAAATCAAATACTGGCGAGGGCGGCGAAGATCCAGCTCGCTTTGTCAAAGAGACAAATGGTGACTCTAAGCGTTCGTCAATTAAGCAGGTTGCATCTGGTCGATTCGGCGTAACCTCTGAGTACTTAGTCAATGCCGATGATATTCAGATCAAGATCGCCCAAGGTGCAAAACCTGGTGAAGGTGGGCAACTACCTGGCAACAAGGTTTATCCGTGGATTGCCAAGATTCGCTATTCAACTCCCGGTGTTGGTCTAATTTCACCACCACCACATCACGATATTTATTCAATTGAAGATTTAGCGCAACTCATTCACGATCTAAAGAACGCAAATAAGAATGCTCGCGTTCACGTCAAACTTGTTGCTGAGGTAGGTGTTGGCACAGTTGCAGCAGGAGTTTCCAAAGCACACGCAGATGTTGTTCTTATTTCAGGTCACGATGGTGGCACTGGCGCGTCACCACTTACTTCACTAAAGCATGCAGGTGCGCCTTGGGAACTCGGTTTAGCTGAAACTCAGCAGACGCTGCTGCTTAATAATTTGCGAGATCGCATTGTGGTTCAAGCAGATGGGCAGTTAAAGACTGGTCGCGATGTTGTCATTGCAGCCCTATTAGGCGCCGAAGAATTTGGTTTTGCGACAGCGCCGCTAGTTGTTTCAGGTTGCATCATGATGCGCGTATGTCATCTTGATACCTGTCCAGTTGGTGTCGCGACTCAAAATCCAGAGCTACGCAAAAACTTCAGTGGCAAACCTGAGTTTGTTGAGACCTTCTTTGAATATATTGCCGAAGAAGTTCGCGCATTATTAGCTCAACTTGGATACCGCACATTGCTTGAGGCAGTTGGCCACGTCGAATCACTTGATACCCGCGATGCGGTTAATCATTGGAAAGCAGCTGGCCTAGATTTAGCGCCGCTTCTTGTTCGCCCAGATGTTGAAAGCCCACTACATAACACCTCAAAACAAGACCATGGATTATCGGCAGCGCTTGATAACAAGTTAATTGAGTTATCTCACGCAGGGCTGACTAATGGTGAATCTGTAAAAATTGATCTGCCAGTTCGAAATGTTAACCGCACTGTCGGAACTATGTTGGGCGCCGAAATCACCCGACGTCACGGCGGCAATGGATTACCAGCTGGCACTATCGATGTGACCCTGCATGGCTCGGCTGGTCAATCTCTGGGTGCATTTATTCCGAGTGGTTTGAAAATTCGCCTTTACGGTGATTCAAATGACTACGTGGCAAAGGGAATTTCTGGCGGCACAGTTGTTGTTCGCCCTGATGAAAAAGCTACTTTCAAGTCAGAAGCAAACGTAATTGCCGGAAACGTTATTGGTTATGGCGCGACATCAGGCAAGATTTATGTACGTGGCAAGGTGGGTGAGCGGTTCTGTGTTCGTAACTCTGGCGCTACTGCGATCGTTGAAGGCATCGGCGATCACGGTTGCGAGTACATGACAGGTGGCACCGTTGTAGTTCTTGGTGCGACCGGACGAAATTTTGCGGCCGGTATGTCTGGCGGTCGCGCATTCATGCTTGATATTGATAGCGCAAATGTAAATACTGAAATGGTCGATCTGATGGCAGTTCCAGAAGATCAGAGAGAAATCCTTAAATCATTGGTCTCGGATTTCCAAGTCGAAACTGGTTCTGAAGTTGCGGCGGAACTACTAGCGAACTGGCCAGTTGCGATAACACGATTCACTTTAGTTATGCCACGTGATTATGCTCGCGTACTTGCTGCAATCGAGCGAGCCACTCGTGAAGGTTTACCAGTTGATCAAGTCGTAATGGAGGTCGCGGCAAATGGCTGATCCAAAAGGATTTCTAACAACTGAACGTGCGGTGCCAAAACGACGTCCAGTCGATGTACGAATTCGCGACTGGAAAGAAGTGTACGAAGAACAAGCTTTTCCTGATTTACAGAAGCAAGCTGGTCGCTGCATGGATTGTGGAATTCCGTTCTGTCATTCCGGTTGTCCACTCGGAAATTTGATTCCAGAGTGGAATGACTTAATTTGGCGAGGCGATAAGAACGAAGCAATTGATCGTTTACATGCGACAAATAACTTCCCAGAATTCACTGGGCGACTATGTCCAGCCCCATGCGAAACAGCCTGCGTTGTTGCCATTAACAAAACTGCGGTAACGATCAAGCAAATTGAACTGCGCACAATTGAAGAAGCGTTTAAAGATGGCAACGTCGAGCCCATGATTGCCGACCGCCTAACTGGCAAAACTGTTGCTGTTATCGGTTCTGGTCCAGCCGGGTTGGCAGCGGCGCAACAATTAACTAGAGCCGGACATACAGTTGCGGTTTATGATCGCGCTGACAAAATTGGCGGTTTACTTCGCTACGGAATTCCAGAATTCAAAATGGAGAAAGCAATTCTCGATCGACGATTAGATCAAATGACTAAAGAAGGAACTCGTTTCCGCCCGGGCGTTAACGTAGGCGTAGAGCTCACAGGTTCGCAATTGCGCACTAAGTACGATGCGATTGTTTTGGCAGTTGGCGCAACCCAATGGCGCGATCTAACCGTTCCTGGTCGCGATCTCAAGGGTGTCTATCAAGCGATGGAATTCTTACCTTGGGGTAATCGCCAAGGACTAGGTGAAGTTGATATTCCAGAAATTAATGTTGCCGGCAAGCATGTCGTAATTCTTGGCGGCGGTGATACCGGTGCAGACTGCCTCGGCACCTCAGTGCGTCAAGGTGCTGCGAGTGTTACTCAGCTCGAAATCATGCCGCGACCAACGCAAGAACGTCCAGCCAATCAGCCTTGGCCGACATATCCAATGATTTATCGCGTCTCTAGTGCACACGAAGAACTAGATAACCGGCTATTTGCTGTTAGCACCGAAGAATTCTTAGGTGATGGCAATGGAAATTTGCGTGCGGTAAAGATTGTCGAGACTAAATTTGAAAATGGAAAATTCGAACCGGTTCCAGGAACTGAAAAAGAATTACCAGCAGATTTTGTTTTCTTGGCTATGGGATTTACTGGCCCAGAAAAAACAGCACTAATCGAGCAATTAGAAGTCGAGCTTGACGATCGTGGAAATATCAAACGCGGTTTGGATTATCAGAGTTCTCAAGAAGGAATTTTCGTGGCCGGCGACGCTGGTCGTGGACAATCGCTCATTGTTTGGGCGATAGCAGAAGGTCGCAGCGCAGCGGCTGAGGTAGATAAGTATCTAACTGGCGATACGCAATTGCCATCACCGATACTTCCTACCGCTCGCCCAATGATGGTCTAAATTAAATTCTTAAACCAGATATTAATTAGACTCTAACTAGATAGGCTATAGATATGCGCCGCGCCAAAATTGTATGCACGATGGGTCCAGCAGTTGAGTCTTCCGAAAAAGTTCACGAGCTTATTGCTGCCGGAATGAATATGGCTCGGCTAAACCTTTCACATGGTGGTTACGACGAACATCAAAGTCGCCTCGACCTAGTTCGCTCTGTTGCGGCTGAGACTTATCAACCAGTAGCTATCTTGGTCGACTTACAAGGCCCCAAGATCCGCTTAGCTCGTTTTGCGAATGGACCACATGATTTAGCTCGCGGAGATATTTTTACAATTACCGTCGATGAAGTCGAAGGTACAAAGGAACGCGTTGGCACAACCTATAAAGGTTTGCCCGGTGACTGCAAGCCTGGCGATCGAATTTTGATTGATGATGGAAAAGTAACTGTCGAAGTTGTTGAAGTTAAGGGCAATGATGTTGTAACTAAAGTTATCGAACCAGGTGCAGTTAGCAATAACAAAGGTATCAACTTGCCTGGTGTCGCAGTTTCTGTTCCTGCTTTATCCGAAAAAGATAAAGAAGACCTTCGTTGGGGATTAGCAGCGGGTGCAGACTTTATTGCGCTCTCATTCGTTCGAAGTGCTGCAGACATTAAAGATGTTCATGCGATCATGGATGAAGTCGGCATTCGTCGCCCGGTGATTGCTAAAATTGAAAAACCGCAAGCTGTTGAGAATCTGCAAGAAATTGTTGACGCTTTTGATGGCATCATGGTTGCACGTGGTGATCTAGGCGTAGAGCTACCAATTGAAGATGTACCACTAGTTCAAAAACGCTGCATAGAACTAGCTCGCGAAGCTGCTAAGCCAGTGATCGTGGCAACCCAAATGCTTGATTCAATGATTCACAATTCAACACCGACTCGCGCCGAAGCAACTGACTGCGCAAATGCAGTTCTAGATGGCGCAGATGCGCTGATGCTTTCTGGTGAGACAAGTGTTGGTGAGTTTGCGATCCAGGCAGTTCAGGTAATGGCTCGTATTATTGTTAAAACCGAACAAGACATGATGGACCGAATTCGTCCAATGCGTACTCAGCCTAAAACAAAAGGCGGTGCCATCACCAAGGCAGCCGTTGAAGTCGGCAAGATCGTCGATGCTAAATTCTTAGTCGCATTCACTAAGAGCGGTGATTCTGCCCGTCGAATGTCACGTCTTCGCTCACCAATTCCAATTTTGGCGTTAACGCCTGACCCTGCTACTTATAACCAATTAGCACTTTCTTGGGGCGTTGAATCAATGATTATGCCAATGGTTAGCCACACAGATGAAATGGTTAAGCAAGTAGATACTTTGTTAGTCGAAAGTGGTCGTGGGGTAGTGGGCGAGAATGTAATGATCGTGGCTGGCTCACCACCAGGAATTCCAGGATCAACCAATGCGATGCGCGTGCACCGAATCGGAGATGCAATCTCTGGCGCTGCGCCTGCTTATCGCTAACTAGCGGAGTTCCCTCTTAATTTTCTTACCGCTACAATTGCGCTTCCAGCCTCGGTACTCCAACGGTAGAGAGGGCAGTCTCAAACACTGCATAGTGTCGGTTCGAATCCGACTCGAGGCACATGACTCCACAAAGTAGTAGCAATAGCTCTACTTCACCTGCCACTCGCATTTTGGTTGCCGAAGACGAAACTTTAATTCGCATGGACCTAGTTGAAATGCTTACCGAAGCTGGCTACGAAGTAATTGCCCAAGCAACTAATGGCGAAGAAGCAATTGAGCTAGCAAATGAATATAAACCTGATCTAGCAATTTTAGATGTGCAGATGCCAGTTCTCGATGGAATCTCGGCCGCTGAGAAAATAATTTCGATCGCACCTGTTTTAATGTTGACAGCATTTAGTCAGCGCGAACTAGTGGATCGTGCTCGTGATGCTGGTGTAATGGCATACGTGGTTAAACCATTTACGATCTCTGATTTAGTTCCGGCAATTGAAATCGCAATAAGTCGCCACACTCAAATGCGCTCACTTGCCGATGAAGTTGCAAATCTTCATGATCGACTAGAGACTCGCAAAATAATTGATCGCGCAAAAGGTATTTTGATGAAGGCGCTAAATCTCACCGAGCCTGAAGCATTTTCTTGGATTCAACGAGCTGCCATGGATCGCCGAATCACCATGAAAGAGGTCGCTGAAGCAGTAATTTCGCCTTCAGCCGTGCCAGATAATTAAGGTGCGAGCGCTTCGCAATTAGATCCGAAACTTAAGCGAGATTGATCAAAAATGTTACATAGATGTAATTTAACAAGCGTGAAAAAATCGAGATCCGCGCCAATTCGGCTTGTCCAACCCTCACCCCTCCCATTACGCTCATCTCCTCCCTGTCCCGGGACACAAGAACAGGAAAGGCAATACATGAAAAAAAGTAATAAATTTATTGCTTCAGTTGCAGCCTTAGGTTTCGCAACTGCCGCACTATTTTCAGGAGCAACAGCCGCTAACGCTGTTACAACTGTGACTATCGCCTACCAAGGCCCACTCACAGGTGATGACGCACAAACTGGTATTGATCAGTACAACGCTGTTAAGTACGCAGTAAAGATTTTCAATGCAAAGAACAAGGGTTTCAACGTAAAGGTAGTTGGCGTTGACGATCAGGGAAGCGGAACTGAGTCAGCGAAAGTTGCACCAGGCGTAGCTTCAAACACAAAGATTATTGGTCTAGTTGGACCTGCTTATTCAGGAGCGACAATTAACGCGCTTCCTTATTACAAGCAAAAGAATCTTCCATTGATCTCTCCATCAGCAACACGCGTTTCAATTACTGACCCAGCACAGGGTGCTATCGCATTCCCTGTATTCCACCGTCTGCCTCCAACAGATGCAGTACAAGGTCCAGCACTTTACAAGTTGGCAATCAAGGGCGTAACAGCACCTAAGGTTTTCATTGTTGACGATCAGTCACCATACGGTGCTGGCTTAACAACATACATGAAGCCTGCTATTCCAGCAGCTCAATTAGCTGGAACAGATAGCGCACCAGATACAACTACAGACTGGTCAGCTACAGTCGGTAAAGTAACAACTTCAAAGGCAAACGTAGTTATCTATAACGGTTACTACGCACAAGCAGCAACTATCTATCGTCAACTTCGTGACGCTGGATTCACTGGCGTTCTAGCTGGTGGCGACGGAGTTCTTTCATCAGGAATTCTTGGACTTGCTAGCAAGACAATCCTTGAAGGTGTACGCCTAACAGGTGGAACAGTTCCTCTATCAGATGTATCAACAGCACTTGAAGCAGACTTCAAGGCCAAGATGGGTGTTGCTTCAGGAACATACGCAACTGAATCAATTGACGCAACAAACATCTTCCTTGCTTGTATCAAGAGTGGTGTAACTACACGCGCGAAGATGCTTTCATGCGTTAAGAGCCAAAAGGGCAAGGGAATCGGCGGCTTATCAGTAGCATTTGATAAGAATGGCGATGTTGCCGGTGGCGTAATGAGTGGTTTCGAAATCAAGAACGGTGTAATCAAATACACCGGTCCAGTAAAGTAATCTTTACTTCGACTCACTAATTTAGATAAATCTGGTTGGCGCTTGGGTAGCATTAGCACCCGAGTGCCAACCAGATTTTAAATTTAACAACTTTTATTCTGCTCGTGAATTGAGTAATGGGGAAACATGTTTAGTAGCTTTATAGACCAATTCTGGACTCTTACATTCTCGGGTATCGCTCTAGGCTTTATCTATGTGCTAATCGCCCTTGGTTACACTCTCGTGTACGGCGTATTACGCATGATCAATTTTGCTAATTCTGAGATTTTTATGTTTGGAACCTTCGCAACCGTTGTGGTCATCAGAGACCTCTTTCAGTACTCACAACAATCCGATCCAGCGACTGGTGCGAAACTTTATTTCGTCCTCTTCGTATGCCTACTCGCCTCAATGTTGATGTCGGGCCTAGTAGCTATCTTCGTTGAATTTGTGGCATATCGCCGCCTTAGAATCAAGGGCAGTAATAAATTAGCCCCGTTGATTTCGGCTATTGGTATTTCGATTGTCCTATCAGAGAGCATGCGGTTGTTAACAGACTCGCGCCCAGTAGGAAGCCCAAGAATCATGGAAAAGAAGAGCCTTGGCGAATTCTTTGGCGCAAATATTCGTCTAGATAATGTGATCATCATTATTGCTGGTGGCGTTATTTTCTACGCTCTAGACACTTTCGTTAAGAAGTCAAGAATGGGCAAAGCGATTCGTGCCGTATCGATGAATGAAGAGACTGCCACCTTGATGGGTGTGAATTTAAATCGAATTATCTCAATAACTTTTCTTTTCGGCGGCCTAATGACTGGTGCTGCTGCGTTCTTCTACACACTTAAGTATGAAAATACCGGTTTCAATATTGGTTTCACTCTGGGTATCGCAGCATTTACCGCTGCAGTAATGGGTGGAATTGGCAATATAAAGGGCGCCTTCTACGGCGGCTTAGTTTTAGGATTACTTGAAACTTATGCCGCATCGATTCTGGGCACCCAGTGGAAATCCGTTACGGTTTTCGTGATCTTGGTATTGGTTCTGTATTTCCGGCCAAATGGAATACTTGGCGAAGCACTACAGCAGACGAGGGCATAATGATTAATTTACGTGATTACGGTTCTTCTGTTTGGGAGCGCTCAGGTCGTCCGCAGCGTGTCTTAATCGTTTTAGCTGCTGTCGCTTTTGCAATCTGCCTACCATTGTTAGGCGGCACATGGCTCAATACGCCGATCGCCTCTTACGAGTCAGTTCTGGTTTTCCCAATTGCTATGTACGTCCTTATGGCCTTGGGCTTGAATGTCGTTATCGGAAAGAGTGGCTTGCTTGATTTGGGTTATGTTGCCTTCTTCGCAATTGGCGCTTACACAATGGGCTTTCTCGGTACTACAACTTCATTAAACACTTGGGAGATATTGCCAATTGGTATCGGGCTAGCGATGTTGGCCGGGTTAATTCTTGGTATTCCTGCCTTGAAATTGCGCGGAGATTACTTAGCGATCATTACGCTGGGATTCGGCGAAATTGTTCGTATTGTTGCCCTTAACTCCACGGTAATTGGTGGCGCAAACGGCATTCAGAACATTCCAACCCCACCAAGTATTTTTGGAATTCAATACTCTTTCGACAGCCATCGTTATTTTTATTGGACGATGCTGGTATTTATTTTGCTAACAATTTGGATGATTCGCAGACTCAGCGTTCGTAGAGCTGGCCGTGCTTGGGAAGCTATTCGCCAAGATGAAGATGCTGCTGAGTTGATGGGCGTTGCTACATTTAAATACAAAATTTGGGCATTCGTCCTTGGCGCATCTGTTGGTGGCGGCGCCGGAGTTCTCTATGCCTCAAAAACAATTTTTATTTCGCCAGATAACTTCACCCTTCAGGTTTCGATCACTATCTTGGCATGTGTTGTATTTGGCGGAATGGGAAACATTTGGGGTGTAATTCTTGGTGCGATTATTCTGGGTTACTTGCCAGATAGAATCCGATTTATCTCAGATGCTCGCTTACTTGTCTTCGGCTTAGCGTTAGTAGTAATGATGAATTTACGTCCAGATGGAATTCTCCCTCGCAAGAAACGAGAAAAACCATTGGCCGGAGAGGTTAAAAAATGAGAAAATCGATTCTTAAGTTAGACAATGTCACCATGAGATTTGGTGGCGTTACAGCTCTCAATAATGTCAATTTTGAGGTATTCGAAGGTGAAATCCTTGCTCTAATCGGGCCTAATGGTGCTGGCAAGACAACTGTTTTCAATGTTGTCACAGGCGTCTACCGACAGACTGAAGGCAATTTGATTTTCGATGGCACCGAAATTAGCAAGCGAAAGAAGCGTTATCTCATTACTCGCGACGGAATTGCCAGAACTTTCCAGAATATTCGCTTGTTCAATGACATGACAGCGCTTGAGAATGTTCTTACAGCTACTGATGTTCATAAGAAGTCTGGACTAATTGGTGGGCTTTTTGGAACTCCGTTATCACGCAGAGAAGAGAAGGCGCATCGCGAAAAAGCTCAGGAGCTTTTGGACTTTGTTGGCATTGGCGAATACTCAGATCGCTTAGCTAGAAATTTACCTTACGGCGTACAGCGCAGACTTGAAATTGCTCGTGCTCTTGGCACAAAGCCAAAGCTTCTGCTTCTTGATGAACCAGCTGCGGGATTTAACCCGGCCGAAAAGGTTGAACTAGCAGCGACCATTAAGAAGATCCGCGATAACGGTTACACCGTTTTGCTAATCGAGCACGACATGTCGTTGATCATGGGAATCTCAGACCGAGTCGTAGTTCTTGATTTCGGAGTAAAGATTGCTGATGACCTGCCAAGCGTTGTTCAAAATGACCCGAAAGTTATCGAAGCTTATTTAGGAGTGCCAGCTGATGCGTCTTGAGTTAAAAGATCTGCATGTTCATTACGGAAAAATTGAGGCAATCAAGGGTATTTCAGTTGTTGTAAATCAAGGCGAGATCGTTACCTTGATTGGAGCAAATGGCGCTGGAAAAACTACGACCTTGAAAACTATTTCTGGACTAAGAAAAGTATCTGGCGGTTCAATTTTATTTGATGGTCAAGACATCTCTAAGGTGCCTGCTCACGAGCGCGTAGACCTCGGTATTTCGCAAGCCCCTGAAGGCCGTGGAATTTTCCCAGGTATGACAGTTCTTGAAAATCTTGAAATGGGTAAGTTCCATCGCAAGAATCGAAAAGCTGAGATGACCGAAGACCTAGATAAAATTTATGCTTTGTTCCCTCGTCTAAAAGAGCGCTCGACACAGGCTGGTGGAACGCTATCTGGTGGCGAACAGCAGATGCTTGCTATCGGTCGCGCTCTAATGTCACGTCCTAAAGTATTGCTATTAGATGAGCCATCAATGGGTCTGGCACCACAAATGATCGCCAATATTTTCAGAATCATTACTGAGATTAATAAGACCGGTGTGACAATTTTGTTAGTTGAGCAGAACGCTCAGCAAGCTCTACAAAGAGCACACCGTGCTTATATTTTAGAAACCGGTAGCGTTGTAAAAGAGGCTAAAGCTTCTGATCTACTTAATGATCCAGCTGTACGCGAGGCATACCTCGGTACTGGCGCACACCAATAAGTTTCTAAAGTAACTTCCTAAAGTAACTTAGTCGCGCTTAGCTAAGATCAAGCAAGTAATTCTGGCGGTACAGCTACGTTCGCCTTTTTCATTGGTAATTACAATTTCGTAGCTGCACATTGTTTTGCCGAGTGAAATAGCTGTCGCGACTCCAGTAACAAGTCCTTCTGTCGCTGATTTGTGGTGAGTAGCGTTTATATCAACGCCAACAATACGACGATCTAGTCCGGCGTGAAGTTGAGTTCCGATCGAACCTAAGCTTTCGGCCAGGATTACATTTGCGCCACCGTGTAGCAAGCCAGCAGGCTGACGATTTCCTTCAACTGGCATCGTGCCGACTAATCTTTCCGGCGTAGCTTCAATAATTTTGATACCCATTTTTGCATCTAACTGACCACTACCTAAAGTGCGTAGCGCTTCTGAAAAATCGGGCGAATTGTTTTGCGTCATAGTCGGTGAGTATAACTGGATCAACCTAGGATGAGCGCATGACAAAGCGCCTTTTGCTAATAGATGGCCACTCAATGGCCTATCGCGCTTTCTTCGCGCTACCCGCTGAGAACTTCACTACCGCCTCAGGACAGCACACCAACGCAATCTATGGCTTTGCGACCATGTTGATTTCGCTACTTAAGGAAGAGAAGCCCACGCATATCGCGGTGGCCTTTGATGTGTCGCGCAGAACTTTCCGTACTGAAATATTTCCAGACTATAAAGCCAACCGTGCCAAAACACCCGATGAGTTTCGTTCCCAAATGTCATATTTACATGAGTTGGTTGATTCATTCGGGATCACACAATTTGAACGCGAAGGCTTTGAAGCTGATGACATTATCGCCACCATCGCCAAGCAAGCCGAAGCCGATGGTTTTGAAGTAGCAATCTGTACTGGCGACCGCGATAGTTTTCAATTAGTGAACGATAAGACCACAGTGCTTTATCCAAAGCGCGGCGTAAGCGAAATGGCACGTATGACGCCGGCAGCGGTTGAAGAAAAATATATGTTGACGCCAGCTCAGTATCCAGATTTTGCAGCTTTACGCGGAGACCCAAGCGATAACTTGCCTTCAGTCCCAGGCGTTGGCGAGAAGACGGCGGCTAAGTGGATTATCGAATACGGTTCATTAGAAGAGTTGCTTAACAGAGCAGATCAAGTTCCTGGCAAAGCAGGCGAATCACTGCGCGCCAATCTGGATTCCATCGCAAAGAATCGTCAACTTACACAATTGATTCATGATGTTCCGATTGATTTATCACTTACTGATTTAGCATGGCAGCCGATCGAAGAGAGCAAGATTGCTCCGCTATTTGCGACCCTAGAATTTCGCACCTTAAAAGATCGCCTTGGCCCACTTCTTAATTCAAAGAGTGCCAAGAAAGCCGAAGAACCGTTAGCACTTTTTGAGATCGCCGAAGAAGTTTCACCCGCTGCTGCCACCAAAAAGATTCGGGCAGCAAAGAGTGAAATAGCTTTAACAGTTGAATTCACTGAAGGAGTTTTAAGTTCATATTCAGTCGCACTCGCGGGTGGTGACTCGTTTACCGTTAACAGTGGTGAGATTGGTGACTGGCTAAGTGACGCGACAGTGCCCAAAATTATGCATGATGCGAAAGCACTGTCTAGAGCGTATCCGGTAGCAGGATTAATTTTCGACACTGAAATTGCTGCCTACTTAGTAAACCCTGGCGTTCGCAGCCAAGATATTGCTTCACTACTTGAGCGATGGGGAAGTGGCTCAACCGAGGTTAATGCCGCAGCGCTATTTACTTTGCGCGATTCGCTTCAGAAAGAACTCGACTCCAGGTCACTAACTAAGTTATTCGTTGAGCTCGAGCTTCCGATCGCTAATTTACTTGCTCGCCTTGAGAACTCAGGTATCTGCGTAGACGAAAAAGAGTTAACCAAGTTAAAGGAATTCTTTGAAGGCGAAGTAGCGCGTGAGAGTAAGTCCGCACACGAAGCTGCTGGCCACGAGTTCAATGTGGCTTCCCCTAAGCAACTACAAGTAGTTCTCTTTGATGAACTTAAACTGCCGAAAACTAAGAAGATTAAGACTGGTTTCACCACCGATGCCGAATCGCTGGAGTGGCTATTTGAAAAGACTAAGCACCCACTACTCCAGTCACTGCTACGAATTCGCGAAACCAATAAGCTAAAGACCACGGTCGAAGGTTTACTAAACGAGATTGCCGAAGATGGCCGAATCCATACGCACTTCCAACAAACTGTGGCAGCAACTGGACGACTATCTTCTACTGGGCCTAACTTGCAGAACATTCCGGTGCGAACCGAGGAAGGCCGCAAGATTCGCGCTGCTTTCATCGCTGGCAAGGGTTACGAAACTCTGCTGACTGCTGATTACAGTCAGATTGAAATGCGCATCATGGCTCACCTTTCTGATGATAAAAATTTGCTAGCTGCATTTGAAAGCGGTGAAGATCTACATGCCACGGTTGCTGCTGAAGTATTTGGGGTTAAAGCTAAAGATGTAGATGCCGAAATGCGTCGTCAAATTAAAGCTATGTCATATGGCCTCGCATACGGACTCTCAGCATTTGGGCTTTCCGCGCAGCTCTCAATCTCACCACCCGAGGCAACTGATCTAATGGATCGCTACTTCCAACGTTTCGGCGGTATTCGGGATTACTTAAAAAATGTCGTTGAAGAGGCTCGTAAGGTCGGCTACACCGAAACTGTTATGGGACGCCGCCGCTATCTACCCGATCTAACACATGACAATCGTATGCGTCGTGAAATTGCAGAGCGCGCAGCCCTTAATTCACCGATCCAAGGTTCAGCTGCTGACATCATTAAACAGGCGATGTTAAATGTAGATGCGGCAATGGCCAAGGCTAAGTTGCAGTCTCGCATGTTGCTCCAAGTGCATGATGAATTGATCTTCGAAGTTGCCAAGGGAGAACTAGATGAACTAACTGCGTTGGTTCGCAAAGAGATGGGCGGGGCGTATCCGCTTAAAGCACCATTGGATGTAAATGTTGGCATGGGAAAGAGTTGGGATGAAGCAGCACACTAGTTACTTAGTAGTTGGTGAGTTATCTTCCATAGCAAGCAAGTCTTCTTCTTCGGTTGGAATGCGATCGGCAGCTATTAAACGTTGCTTCCCAACTTTCAAGAAGATGTAACCCAGTCCAATACATAGTGAAGTGATCGAAAGTGTAATTTGCGCACCGATTGATTCGCAGAGCCATCCACCGATTGCCGAACCAAGAGACATTACTGAACCTTCTACTGTCCAGAGCAGACCCATATAAGAAGTTGCCGAGCCTTTAGGTCTCACGGCTTCCATGACTTCCCAATAGAACACTTGGATAGCACCGCCAACGAAACCTAAGAATGCGCCGGCTACAACCATTGACCAACCGGGGTAAGTAAATGCTATTGGCACGGAAACCAAAAACCAGATGGCATATGTTTTTCGCAGAGCTGACAATGATGAAGTTCGCTTGGAAAGCGTGCCGGCAATCAAGCCGCCTGCGATGCTAGCGATGCCCATGGCCGCGAATACCCAAGCAGTGCGATTAGGAACTTTTTCTAAGGTGGCAAATGCTGGTACTGCCACGTCGAAGATTCCCCAGCCAAACCCAATGAATGAACCTTCAAGCATTAAGAGTCGCAGAGCTGGGTCACGCCAGAGCGCCTGCTGTCCTTTTTCTTTAACTTCAGGAATCCAGGTACGTGAAACTTTAGACATCATTAGCCAAGTTCCACCGATGAACATCATCGCTGAGGCGACAGCGAGAGCACTTCCTGGATTCGATGAGAGCGCTAAAGAAGTTACTACTACTGGGCCGACAACACCTGCGGTGTTCATCATCGAAGTATCAATTGCGTAGGCAGTTCGAAGTTGCGTACCCGAGACAACAGATTTCCAAAGTGGGCGAACTGAGAGATTAATTGGGGGAGCAGTTAGACCCATAATTGTTGCCATTACAAGTAAGAAAGTTTTTGATTCAGAGATGTTTACTGCCAAAATCATCGCGGCGTAGCTCGGCACAAAAATTCGAAGTGGCCAGCTCTGACCATATTTATCGATTAGGTATCCGCGAAATCCTGCGGTCAATGAGCCGGCAATTGAATTAAGCCCGATGGCTAATCCCGCAAAAGCTACTGAGCCGGTTTCGCGTTGAACTTTAAAGAAGATTCCGAGACCGACCATGCCATATGCCAAACGGGCCGGAAATGAGGCCAGGACTAACGTCCAAGTGTGCTGGAGGGCGAATATTTCTCGATAGCGCTTCATTGCGTAACCGATCCTATCTATTTATATGTGCTTGTTATGCGTAGCACTTACGCCTAACTACTCTGAAAATCGGCGAATTGACCCCATCGTGGCCTCACCCGTACCCTTGCCTTTCGGTCAACCGGACCGACTCGAACTACTACTCATCTGTCCCTACGGAGCAACTTGATTACCTCATCAACAAAAGCAGCATCACCAGTAATTGCAGTAAATGACATCGGATCAGCCGCTGATTTCCTAGCCGCGATCGAAGGCACAATTAGAAATTTCAATGACGGCGACTTAGTTACCGGAACAATCGTTCAAGTAGATCGCGACGAAGTACTTGTTGATATCGGATACAAGACTGAAGGCGTAATTCCTGCCCGCGAACTTTCAATCCGCCACGACCTAGATCCATCAGAGATCGTAAAAGTTGGCGAAAAAGTAGAAGCTTTAGTTTTACAGAAGGAAGATAAAGAAGGCCGCACAATTCTTTCTAAGAAGCGCGCACAGTACGAACGCGCATGGGGAGACATTGAAGGCAAGAAAGAGCGCGACGAAGTTGTCGTCGGAACTGTTATTGAAGTTGTTAAGGGTGGCTTGATCGTTGATATCGGTCTACGCGGCTTCTTGCCAGCTTCCCTCGTTGAAATGCGTCGAGTGCGCGATCTAACTCCTTACATTGGCAAGGAAGTTGAATGCCGCATTATCGAACTTGATAAGAACCGTAACAACGTTGTTCTTTCACGTCGCGCATACCTAGAACAGACACAATCAGAGTCACGCACAACATTCTTAAACCAACTACAAAAGGGTCAAGTACGCGATGGTGTGGTTTCATCAATCGTTAACTTCGGTGCTTTCGTTGATCTTGGTGGAGTCGATGGTTTGGTTCACGTTTCTGAGCTTTCTTGGAAGCACATTGATCACCCTTCAGAGGTTGTCGAAGTTGGCGACGAAGTAACTGTTGAAGTTCTAGAAGTTGATTTCGAGCGCGAGCGCGTATCGCTTTCACTTAAGGCAACTCAAGAAGATCCATGGCAGGCATTTGCTCGCACACACACAATCGCCCAGGTTGTTCCTGGTGTTGTTACTAAGTTGGTTCCATTCGGTGCGTTTATTCGCGTACACGAAGGAATCGAAGGCCTAGTACACATTTCTGAACTTGCAGAGCGTCACGTTGAGATCCCTGAGCAAGTAGTTCAAGTTGATGATGAGCTATTTGTAAAGATTATCGATATCGACCTAGAGCGTCGTCGTATTTCACTTTCATTGAAGCAAGCTAATGAAGGACACGAAGTTGAGATCGAAGCATTTGATCCAACTCAATACGGAATGGCTGCTCGTTACGATGCTGAAGGAAACTTCATCTATCCAGAAGGTTTCGATGCTGATACTCAAGAGTGGAAGCCAGGATATGACGCCCAGCGCATTGAGTGGGAAGCACAATACGCCCTTGCTCAAGAGCGTTTCCTAGCTCACAAGAAGCAGAAGTCCGAAGCGAAGGCAGCAGATGCTGCAGCCGAGACAGCCCCTGAAGCTGAATCAGCAACTTCATATACTTCAGAAACTCCTTCAACTGAAGCAACTACTGAATCAGCTGAATAATTCGTTAATAGCTAACAGTTAGATATCTCGATGTTGATCGTGGCCCTAACTGGTGGAATTGGCGCTGGGAAATCCCATGTTGCCAAGTACTTCCATCAGTTAGGGTCTTACGTTTTTGATGCCGACCAATTGTCCAGAGCTGCCATAGAACGCGGCTCAGCTGGTTTCGATGAAGTTGTAACAACATTTGGCGATCAAATTCTTAAGAATGGCGATATAGATCGACGCAAATTGGGTGAAATTATTTTTGGTGATCCAACTGCCAAAGCAAAATTGGAAGCCATTGTCCACCCTGAGGTTAAGCGGTTATTCGAAGAGGCGAAGAAAAGCCTGCCACTTGATGCGATCGTAATTTATGAGATTCCACTATTGGCTGAATCTAGCGCTGGCAAAAGATTTGATTATTCAATCACGGTCGAATCAGATGTTGAGACTCGCACAAACCGGTTGAAAGAGCGCGGATTGGCTTCACATGAAATAGTTGGCCGCATGGCGGCACAGGCATCTCGCGAAGAACGAGTGGCTCATTGTGATTTAGTTATTGAAAATCATGGTGACGAAGACGCGCTCTTGCGAAAAGTCGAAGATATTTGGCAGAACGTTCTAGTGCCACTTAGCAAAACCCACGGTAACTAAATGCGTCCGGTCAGCGACCTGCAGCGCAAAGTAAGCCCATTTCAAGTAATTAGTGACTACGTACCAGCCGGAGATCAGCCGGTTGCGATTGAGGAAATTGCTCGTCGCATAAACGATGGAGTGCAGGATGTAGTTCTCTTGGGCGCAACGGGTACCGGTAAGTCGGCTACAACAGCTTGGCTAGTTGAGAAACTTCAACGACCTACCTTAGTTCTGGCTCCTAATAAACTTTTGGCTGCGCAATTAGCCAATGAATTCAAAGAACTGCTACCTAATAATGCAGTTGAGTATTTCGTTTCGTATTACGACTACTACCAACCTGAGGCATACGTTCCACAAACCGATACTTTCATTGAAAAAGATTCCAGTGTTAATGATGAAGTTGAACGCCTACGCCACTCGGCTACAAATTCATTATTGACTAGACGCGATGTAATTGTGGTTGCCACTGTTTCTTGTATTTACGGCCTGGGAACCCCGCAGGAATATGTCGATCGCATGATCCAGCTTAAGGTTGGCGATGAAATTGACCGAAATACTTTGCTGCGTCGTTTCGTAGATATTCAATACAAGCGCAATGACATGGCCTTCGAACGAGGCACCTTCCGTGTGCGCGGCGACACCATTGAGATTATTCCGATGTATGAAGAGTTAGCTCTGCGTATCGAAATGTTCGGTGATGAGATTGAAAGAATCACAACGCTACATCCGCTAACAGGCGAGATTATTCGTGACGAAACTGAGATGTATGTATTTCCGGCAACTCACTATGCCGCTGGCCCCGAAACTATTAAGCGCGCTATTGCTGATATCGAAGCAGAGCTCGCGGTACAGCTAGAGGTATTTGAGCGTCAGGGTAAGTTACTCGAGGCCCAACGTTTACGTATGCGGACAACTTTTGACCTCGAGATGATGGCGCAATTAGGTTTTTGTTCAGGTATCGAGAATTATTCAAAACATTTAGATGGCCGCGAATCGGGCTCTGCTCCGCACTGTTTGCTTGATTATTTCCCAGAAGATTTCTTACTGGTAATTGATGAAAGCCATGTGACCGTGCCCCAAATTGGGGCTATGTACGAGGGCGATGCCTCGCGCAAGCGAACCCTGGTTGAACACGGTTTCCGCCTGCCAAGTGCGCTAGATAATCGCCCGCTTCGTTGGAATGAATTCTTAGAGCGCGTTGGTCAAAAAGTATTCCTTTCGGCAACGCCTGGCCCCTATGAGCTAACCAAAGTCGAGAACGATGTAGTTGAGCAAGTTATTAGACCAACTGGCTTGGTAGATCCGCAGATCATTATTAAACCAATCAAGGGTCAGATCGATGATCTATTGCTTGAGATTAATATTCGCGCGGAACGAAATGAGCGAGTTCTTGTTACAACTTTGACTAAGAAAATGTCTGAGGATTTAACTGATTACCTACAAGGCAAGGGAGTTCGGGTCCGTTATCTACACAGTGAAGTAGATACCTTGCGACGAGTTGAACTACTGCGCGAACTTCGCAATGGTGAATACGATGTTTTGATTGGTATTAACTTATTACGCGAAGGTCTCGATCTACCCGAAGTTTCGTTGGTATCGATTCTTGACGCTGACAAAGAAGGTTTCTTGCGTTCTGCAACTTCATTGATTCAAACGATCGGCCGTGCTGCTCGAAATGTTTCGGGCGAGGTTCATATGTATGCCGATAACATCACTAAATCGATGGCTAAAGCAATCGATGAAACTAATCGCCGAAGAGCTAAGCAAGTTTCCTATAACCTCGAACGAGGCGTTGATCCGCAGCCACTACGCAAGAAGATCTCTGACATCACTGATCTGATTAATAAAGAGGGCGAAGATAGCGATCAATTATTGGCCACTGGCAAGAAATCTAAGTCCGGCGTACCAGCCATTGGTTTCCACACGAAATCGCTACTTTCCATGCCGCGACAAGAGTTAATGGGCTTGATAGAGTCGCTCACCGATCAGATGCGCAGTGCCGCATCAGATCTACAATTTGAACTTGCTGCGCGTTTGCGCGATGAGCTCAAGGAGCTAAAGCGCGAGCTACGAAATATGGAAGAAGCGGGTCATTAATTAATGAGCATTGATAAGTTGGTAGTTCGCGGCGCCCGCGAACATAACCTAAAAGATGTCTCAATTGAGCTACCTCGTAATTCGCTAGTTGTATTTACCGGGCTCTCTGGTTCTGGAAAATCATCGCTGGCCTTCGACACGATCTTCGCTGAAGGCCAACGCCGTTATGTTGAATCTCTATCGGCTTATGCCCGTCAGTTCCTTGGCCAAATGGATAAGCCTGATGTTGATTTCATCGAGGGCCTATCGCCAGCAGTTTCAATTGATCAGAAATCAACAAACCGCAATCCGCGTTCAACCGTGGGCACGATTACTGAGGTTTATGACTACTTAAGACTTTTATTCGCCCGTGCTGGTCGTCCGCATTGCCCGAAGTGTGGCCAAGAAGTAACCAGGCAATCACCACAAGCAATCGTTGACCAAATTTTGACGATGCCGGCAAGTACCAAGTTCCAAGTGCTCGCACCAGTTGTGCGTGCGCGCAAAGGTGAGTTCCTAGATTTATTCCAGGATTTAATGAGCCAAGGTTATTCACGTGCTCGCATCGATGGCGAAGTTGTTGCACTCTCTGAAGCGCCAAAGCTAAAGAAGCAAGAGAAACACAGCATTGAAGTTGTAATTGATCGGCTAACGGCAAAAGCTGAATCAAAATCTCGGCTAACTGATTCAATTGAGACTGCACTACGCCTAGCCCAGGGCATTGTGATTCTTGATTTTGTTGATGCTAAAGGTGGCGATAAAGAACGTATTTTTAGCGAGCATCTAGCTTGCCACGACTGCAGTCTTTCGTTTGAAGAACTTGAACCAAGATCTTTCTCCTTCAACTCACCCTTTGGCGCCTGCCCAGATTGCTCAGGTATTGGCACCAAGCTCGAAGTAGATATTGATTTGGTTATCCCTGATGATTCGATCAGTATCTCCGAAGGTGCGATTGCACCTTGGTCATCGGGGCATACTTCAGAATATTTCACACACTTACTTGAAGGACTAGCAGAAGAAATATCCTTCAAATTTGATGTGCCCTGGAAGAAGATCTCTGAGAAAGCTCGCAATGCGATTCTAAACAGTCACGAACACAAAGTTCATGTGAAGTATAAGAATCGCTACGGCCGCACACGCAACTACTCAACTGGCTTCGAAGGCGTTATCCCGTTCTTACAGCGCAAACATTCAGAGACTGATAGCGAATTTAGCCGTGAGCGTTACGAGTCTTACATGCGCGAAGTGCCTTGTGGCACTTGCGATGGCGCTAGATTAAAACCCGAAGTTCTGGCGGTAACTATTGGCGGAAAAAATATTGCCGAGATTTGTGAATTAGCTATAAATGATTGCGCCGAGTTCCTAAAGCAGATCGAACTAAATAAGCGCGAAGCACAGATTGCTGAACGGGTAATGAAGGAAGTTCATGCACGTTTAGGCTTCTTGCTCGACGTCGGCCTCGATTACTTATCCCTGGCCCGCCCGGCTGCCACGCTTTCAGGCGGTGAGGCACAACGCATTCGTTTAGCAACTCAGATTGGCTCTGGTTTAGTTGGCGTTTTATATGTACTAGATGAACCTTCTATTGGTTTACATCAGCGAGATAACGTGCGCTTGATTGAAACTTTAACTCGCCTGCGCGATCTCGGAAACACGCTAATTGTCGTTGAGCACGATGAAGAAACCATTCGTGCCGCCGACTGGGTGGTCGATATTGGCCCTGGCGCAGGTGAACACGGGGGACACGTTGTGGTTTCGGGTAGCTATCAAGAGCTAATCGATTCACCTGATTCAATTACGGGTGCCTATTTATCTGGGCGCAAAGCGATTGAAATTCCAAGTGAGCGCAGACCGATTGATCCAAAGCGCAAACTTACAATCAAGGGCGCTAAAGAGAATAACCTAAAAGATATAGAGGTAAGTGTTCCACTTGGAGTATTTGTTTCAGTTACTGGCGTCAGTGGTTCGGGTAAATCAACTTTAATTAATGACATTCTTTATTCAACGCTTGCCAATAAGTTAAACGGTGCCCGCATAGTTCCTGGTCGTCACCGCACAATTACCGGCATCGATCTTCTAGATAAAGTTGTTCACGTTGATCAATCACCGATTGGTCGTACGCCTCGTTCAAATCCAGCTACTTACACTGGCGTCTTCGACAAAGTTCGAGCACTTTTCGCCGAAACTACCGAGGCTAAGGTTCGTGGGTATCAACAAGGTCGATTTAGCTTTAACGTAAAAGGTGGCCGCTGCGAGAATTGTTCCGGCGATGGCACCATTACGATTGAGATGAACTTCTTGCCAGATGTTTATGTCCCGTGCGAAATTTGTCATGGTGCGCGCTATAACCGCGAAACTCTTGAAGTTCACTACAAGGGCAAATCTATTTCAGAAGTATTAGATATGCCGATTGAAGTCGCGCATTCATTCTTTGAATCTGTCCCGACTATTGCGCGATACCTAAAGACGCTTTGCGATGTTGGTTTGGGCTATGTGCGCCTTGGTCAATCTGCCCCAACTCTTTCAGGTGGCGAAGCGCAGCGCGTAAAATTAGCTACCGAGCTGCAACGCCGTTCAACTGGCCGTACCATCTATGTCTTAGATGAGCCGACTACTGGTCTGCACTTTGAAGATGTAAATAAGTTATTAGGTGTACTAAACCGACTAGTTGATACTGGTAATACCGTGGTGGTAATTGAGCACAATCTAGATGTAATTAAGTCTTCTGACTGGGTTATCGATATGGGTCCCGAGGGTGGCTTCCGTGGTGGCACTTTAGTTGCCGAAGGTACGCCTGAGGAAGTGGCTAAGAATAAAGCGAGTTATACCGGCACTTTTCTTGCTACGGTCTTGGCGAGCAATCGAAAAGTTAAGCAGAAGAAATAACTGCGATGGCAGATCCGCAGAGTTATCGGCCGAGCAATATTCCCGAGCATCCTGGGGTCTACCGATTCTTTAATAAGTCCGACAAAGTTATTTATGTTGGTAAAGCCAAAAATCTCAAGAATCGGTTGAGTAATTATTTTCAAGCCAACTTAGCTACTAAAACGAACCGCATGGTGCATGAAGCTGTCCGCGTTGACTGGACGATTGTAAAAACCGAACTTGAAGCGCTGGCGCTGGAATTTAGCTGGATTAAGCAATATCAGCCGAAATATAACGTGCAGTTTAAAGATGATAAGTCCTACCCATATTTAGCAATTTCGTTAAACGATGAATATCCCATGATCTTTATAACCCGTAAAGATAAGCGACCAGGTTTGAAATACTTTGGGCCTTATACAAATGCTTGGGCGCTGCGGAATACGTTTGAAGTTTTGCTTAAAGTTTTCCCAGTGAGATCTTGTTCCTCCTCGAACTTTAATCGTGCTCAAAGAAGTAAGCGACAATGTTTGTTGGGGGACATCGGTAAATGTGCCGCCCCTTGTGTCGGTTGGATATCAAAGGAAGACCATCACGCTTTAGCTTTGAAATTGAATGATTTCATGGAGTCTGGCATGGAGAATCTTCTGCCAGCGCTGCACGAAGAGATGCAGCTTGCTTCAAATAACGAAGAATTCGAACGAGCCGCTCGATTAAGGGACCAAATAGAGTCTTTTGAGAAAGCGCAGAGATCTACCCAAGGCAATTTCTCCGATGACTTAGATGGCGATTTCATTGCGCTGTATCAAGACGGATTTCATTCAGCTGGCTCAATTTTCTCAATGCAGCGAGGATCAATTAAAGGCTCGCGCTCCTGGATAGTCGATCAGGAAATGGCGCTGGAAGGTCAAGATGTTTTTACCTCGCTGCTCTATTCAATCTATGGAAACGGTTCGATCACAATCCCGCGGAATATCTATCTGAACTCACAGCCTGAAAATCTGGCTGAACTCGAGCAGTGGCTAACGGGTGTTAGTGGGTCGAAAGTTGAGATAAAAGTTCCACAGCGTGGCGATAAAGTCGAACTACTCGAGACGGTTAAGCGAAATGCTCAGTACTCATTAATTCAATATGTGAGTAAACGAGCAACTGATGCTGCTGTTTCAGGTAAAGCACTAACTGAAATCGAAGAGATGCTGGGTTTAAATCGGACACCACTTCGCATTGAATGTTTTGATATTTCGAATATTTCCGGAACTTCAGTTGTCGCATCTATGGTGGTATTCGAAGATGGTATGCCGAAAAAATCGGAATATCGAAGATTCATAATTGACACAAGTGAAGGTTGGGATGACACCCGAGCCATGCATCAAGTAATCACTAGACGTCTTAAGCGAATGCTTGATGACCGAAGCGTTGATTTGGCCGAAGTTTCTGAAACGGGTGGTCGCATAAGTAAGTTTGCTTATCCGCCAGCGCTAATCGTGGTCGATGGTGGCAAGCCACAGGTAAGCGCCGCGCAACGAGCACTCTCAGAACTAGGTATAACTGACATCGCGCTGTGTGGCCTGGCAAAAAGATTAGAAGAAGTTTGGCTTCCTAATAACGCTGATCCGTTAATTTTTCCGCGAAATAGCGAAGGTCTTTACCTTCTGCAGCGAATCCGCGATGAAGCTCATAGATTTGCCATTACCTTTCACCGCTCCAGACGGTCAAAAGTTATGTTGGAATCTTTGCTGGACGAAATTCCTGGCCTTGGAAGCGCACGACGCACAGCGCTTCTTGAACGCTTTGGCTCAGTTACCGCAATTCGAAAGGCAGCGGTTAGTGAGTTAGCAACAACTCCTGGAATCGGCGACAAATTGGCTGAAACTATTGCCCAATCACTGGCTCAAATAGGCAAAGGCGAGGCGGTAAATATGACAACTGGAGAAATTACTGGTGCTTGACAGGCACGGCAGGATAGAAGCATGAAGCGAAACGAACTATTGATTTTGACTGGCATGTCAGGTGCTGGCCGATCAACAGTTGCCCATTCCCTTGAAGACTTGGGTTGGTATGTCGTTGATAACTTGCCACCAGCCCTATTGCCTGCGCTGGCTAAGCAATCAAGCGACGGTGAGCTGCCAGCTTTGGCGGTAGTAGTCGACGTTCGCGGCGGAAAATTCTTTGATGACTTGAATGCAGCCCTTGTGAATCTGAAAAATGAGGGAATTCAGTTTCGATTACTTTTCCTAGATGCCTCAGATCAATCACTGGTTGCTCGATTTGAAAGCACTCGTCGTCCGCATCCGCTGCAGGGTGGCGATCGCATCTCTGATGGAATTGATCGCGAACGAGCCAAGCTGCACGAACTTCGCGAGAGCGCCGATGTAGTAATCGATACTTCAAATTTAAATGTTCACCAACTTGCAAAACGTACAAGTGAAATTTTCGCCGAAGGCATGATCGAAGGTGTGCGCTTAAATATCTTGAGTTTTGGTTACAAGTATGGAATTCCAGTTGATGCCGACTTAGTTCTAGATTGCCGATTCATTCCTAATCCGCATTGGGTGCCAGAGCTGCGACCACTAACTGGGTTAGATCAAGCCGTTAGTGATCGAGTTTTTTCTAACGAAGGTGTCTCTGAATTTGTCGGTGACTATGTGAAGCTAATTAAAGATATGTTGCCCGGCTACATTCGCGAAGGTAAGAAATATTTAACAATTGCGATTGGCTGCACTGGTGGCAAGCATCGTAGTGTTGCCATTTCGGCCGAGATTGCTAGACAGCTGAGTGAGACTGGTTCAGATTTAGCAATTTCAGCGCACGCAGTGCATCGAGATCTCGGCCGCGAATGAGTTCAGCTCGCGTTGTTGCGCTAGGCGGTGGACACGGCCTAGCTGCGACTCTTACTTCGTTGCGCGCAATCACTGATCAAATCACCGCGATTGTTACCGTCGCTGATAATGGTGGCTCAAGTGGTCGGTTGCGGCAAGAATTTCCGATTTTTCCACCCGGCGATCTTCGGATGGCATTAGCTGCCCTTTGCGCCGATGACGAATGGGGTCGTAGTTGGGCCGAGATCATGCAATATCGATTTACTAGCGAAGGCCCACTCGATGGACATGCAGTTGGAAATCTTTTACTCGCAGCTCTTTGGGATCGTGATGAAGATCCAGTAGCTGGGTTAGATCGCGTAGGTGCGTTATTAAAAGTAGTTGGTCGAGTATTACCAATGGCTGCAGTTCCATTAGATATCGAGGCCACTTTTACTACCTCTATTGGTCGCATCAATGTGCGCGGACAAGCTGAAGTTGCTACCGCTAAAGGAAAATTGGAATCCCTACGATTGCTACCAGAGAATCCAGAAGCACGCAGCGAAGCGCTCTCCGCAATAAGTAACGCCGATGTGATCACAATGGGTCCTGGTTCGTGGATCTCAAGTGTGCTGCCGCATCTGATGGTGCCAGCACAACGCGATGCGATTATTAATTCAAAAGCGATAAAAATTTTGCTCTTAAATCTCGATGCAAATGTGCTCACTAGTGGCGATGAATATGCTGGCTATTCAGCCGAAGATCATCTACATCTTTTTCATACATATGCCCCCGAACTAAAAGTCGACTATGTAGTTGCGGACTCAGATGTTGTAATCGATCGTTCATCTTTGGAAAATATCGTGCAATCACTCGGGGGCTCGCTAATTTCAGCCGATTTATCGATGGGACCAGGCAGTTCTGCCCACGATGTCCGAAAATTGACCCCAGTTTTGGCACACATCATCGAGCAAAGACTGGTTGGATAACGCCATGGCAATGACCGCATCGGTGAAGGATGAACTCACCAGACTCTCAATTACCAAACCTTGCTGCCGTAAAGCTGAGGTTTCTTCGCTCCTACGTTTCGCAGGTGGCCTACATATCGCCGCTGGCAAAATTGTGGTCGAAGTTGAATTAGATACTGCTCAAAGTGCTCGGCGTTTACGTAAAGATATTGCTGATATTTACGGACATGAATCCGATCTAGCCGTGCTTTCATCTAGCGGTATTCGTAAGGGTTCTCGTTATGTTGTTCGCGTTAACGCCGATGGCGATGCGTTAGCTCGTCAAACAGGTTTAGTCGATGCCAATGGTCGCCCGGTTCGCGGCTTGCCACCACAAGTTGTGTCCGCTGCAATCTGTGATGCTGAAGCAGCATGGCGTGGCGCATTCATCGCACACGGTTCGCTTACCGAACCCGGTCGCTCATCTTCGCTCGAGATAACTTGTCCCGGACCAGAAGCTGCACTCGCTCTAGTAGGTGCGGCCCGTCGCTTAGGCATTGTGGCAAAAGCACGCGAAGTGCGTGGGGTTGATCGCGTCGTAATTCGCGATGGAGATGCAATTGGAGTTTTGCTAACTCGATTAGGCGCACATGAGTCAGTGCTTGCTTGGGAAGAACGGCGCATGCGTCGCGAAGTTCGGGCAACTGCAAATCGATTAGCAAATTTTGATGACGCAAACTTGCGCAGATCTGCGCGCGCTGCGGTTGCAGCCTCTGCTCGAGTTGCTCGAGCTATGGAAATCCTTGGCCCCGAAATTCCTGATCATTTAAAGGAAGCTGGCGAATTACGTATTCAACATGGCCAAGCTAGTCTTGAAGAATTAGGTTCACTCGCAGTTCCGCCAATGACCAAAGATGCAATTGCTGGCCGAATTCGACGACTATTGGCAATGGCCGATAAGCGCGCCTCAGATCTGGGAATTCCAGATACCGAGGCTGGCCTTTCGCCAGATCTACTTAATTAACCAAGGATTCATTTGATTGAGCGTGCTTGCGAGCGCTATCACAGCCCATGAAACTAAGTAGTAGTAAACCTTTTTGATAGGGTTAGGGCGTACCCCAGCGCTGTGGTGAGTAGAGAAACTTCTTCAGATCTGAAGAATTCACGCACTAGAAGCGAGGTTTACCGTGATTAATGTTGGCATCAATGGCTTTGGCCGTATCGGACGTAACTTTTTCCGCGCCGCACTAACTAATCCAAATATCAATATCGTCGGTATCAACGATTTAACCGACAATGCAACTCTGGCCCACCTTTTAAAGTATGACTCAATTTTGGGTCGTCTAGGTCTAGAAGTCACTCACACTGATGACACCATCACAGTTGGCGGCAAGACCATCAAAGTTTTCGCAGAGCGCGATCCCGCAAATCTTCCTTGGGCTGCTGTTGGCGCAACCGTTGTGGTTGAGTCAACTGGTATTTTCACAAAGGCTGCCGATGCCGGAAAGCACATCACAGCAGGCGCCAAGAAGGTAATCATTTCAGCACCTGCTACAGATGAAGACATCACTATCGTGATGGGTGTTAACCACGAGAAGTACGACGCGGCAACACATCACATTATTTCTAACGCGTCATGTACAACTAACTGCTTAGCTCCAATGGCTAAGGTTCTTAATGACAACTGGGGCATCGTTAAGGGTCTAATGACCACAATCCATGCGTACACAAATGACCAAGTTATTTTGGACTTCCCACACAAGGATCTTCGTCGTTCACGTGCGGCAGCAACCAACATGATCCCAACTTCAACTGGTGCCGCTAAGGCAATTTCTTTGGTGCTACCAGAGTTAAAGGGCAAGCTTGATGGTTACGCCATGCGCGTTCCAGTTCCAACCGGATCAGCAACTGACTTAACTGTTGAACTAGCTAAAGAAGCCACGGCTGCTGAGATTAATGCCGCTATGAAGGCCGCAGCAAATGGCGCACTTAAGGGTTATTTGAGCTATACCGAAGATCCAATTGTTTCTTCAGATATCGTCACAGATCCTTCATCATGTATTTTCGATTCAGGTCTTACTAAAGTAATCGGTAACCAAGTTAAGGTTGTTGGTTGGTATGACAACGAATGGGGTTACTCAAATCGTCTAGTAGATCTAATCTCGTACGTAGGCAAGACTCTCTAAAACCTATGGCGCATCTCGAAGAGCTAGAAGTCAAAGGAAAGCGCGTATTCCTACGCTGTGATCTCAATGTCCCATTAAAAGATGGCGTCATTAAAGATGATGGTCGTATCCGGGCATCGCTTCCGACGATTCAATATTTGTTAGATCAAGGCGCATCGCTAGTTATAGCGGCGCACCTTGGTCGACCAAAAGGCGAAGCAAAACCTGAACTCTCGTTAGCTCCAGTAGCTACGCGATTAGGTGAATTGCTCGGGATGCCAATTAAATTCGCAACCGCTGTGACTGGTCCGGAAGTAACTGCGGCTGCTGATTCACTTATTCCAGGTGAAATCATGTTGCTTGAGAATATTAGATTCAGCGCAGCCGAGACCAGCAAGGAAGAGAGCGAACGCTCAGCTTTGGCCGCCGAACTCGCAAAACTTGCCGATGCTTATGTCGGCGATGGTTTCGGTGCGGTACACCGCAAACATGCTTCGGTATATGACTTACCTAGGTTATTGCCTAATGCTGCTGGCTATCTAGTTAGCGCTGAAGTTGAAGTTCTAAAAAAGTTAACGCAAAACCCAGATCGACCATATGGTGTGGTTCTAGGTGGCGCGAAGGTTTCCGACAAGATTGGCGTAATCGCTAACTTGCTCGAGAAAGTAAATGTCATCGCAATTGGCGGTGGCATGCTTTTTACTTTCTTGGCAGCGCAAGGAAAAGAAATCGGCACTTCACTGGTTGAAGTTGATTTGATTCCGACTGTTAAAGAGTTGCTCGAACGAGCAAAAGCTAATGGTGTTGAGCTATTACTACCAACCGATATTTTGGTGGCTCCGGCTTTTGCTGCAGATTCACCAGCAACGCTAGTTAGCGCAGATGCAATTCCAGCCGATCAAATGGGTCTTGATATTGGGCCCGAGACAGCAGCAGCTTTCGCCAAAGCAATTACTGGTTGTAAAACTGTTTTCTGGAATGGCCCAATGGGCGTATTTGAGTTCGCTGCATTTTCTGGCGGAACCAAAGAAGTTGCCAGCGCGCTTACAAAAGTATCTGGCTTATGCGTTGTTGGCGGGGGAGACTCAGCAGCTGCCGTGCGTGCACTAGGTTTTGCCGATAGCGATTTCGGATATATCTCAACTGGTGGCGGAGCTTCACTTGAATATCTAGAAGGCAAGGAACTTCCTGGCCTTGTAGCGCTCGGGCTCTAATTACTAATTTAAGTAAAAACTTAATCGAAAGAGGATAAAAAATGCGTAAGCCATTAATGGCCGGTAACTGGAAAATGAACCTCAATCACCTTGAGGCAATTGCAGTTGCCCAGAAGTTGGTTTACAGCCTCGATGATAAAGATTACGACGCAGTAGATGTAGCGATCATTCCGCCATTTACCGATATTCGCTCAATTCAGACTTTGATCGATGGCGATCGTTTGCGCTTGCTTTATGGTGCACAAGATCTTTCGCCAGAAGTTAGTGGCGCATTTACCGGCGATATCAGTGGTTCCATGTTGGCAAAACTCGGCTGCACATTTGTAGTTGTTGGTCACTCTGAGCGTCGCGCAATTCACAAAGAGAGTGATGCGATTGTTAACAAGAAGATCAAAGCTGCACTCGCTAACGAACTAACTCCAATTTTCTGCTGTGGCGAAGAACTAGAAATCCGCGAAGCAGGTACACACGTTGAACATGTACTGGCTCAAGTTCGCGCCGGGCTAGCAGGATTTACCAAGCCAGAGTTAAAAAAGATTGTGATTGCTTACGAACCAGTATGGGCAATCGGAACTGGCAAGACTGCGACACCAGAAGATGCGCAAGAAGTATGTGCTGCTATTCGCGCTGAAGTTGCCAAGATTGGTTCACCAGAGATCGCCGATAACATGCGCATTCTTTATGGCGGTTCAGTAAAGTCTGCCAACATCGCAGAGATCATGAAGAAGGAAGATGTAGATGGTGCGCTAATCGGCGGAGCCAGCCTAGATCCGGAAGAATTGGCAAAGATCGCCCGCTACCACCGCGGGGAATAGGCCTAAAGAACGGCAAAATTGCTGCTAGATTTTCACTTGATTGGTTTTGGGCACCGTTGGTGAAGTAGAATCTCACCCTTACCTCACCACCGAAGTTGGAGAAATATTCGTGAAGCTCGCACTTTCAATCATCCTGGTCATCACAAGCGTTTTGATGATTCTCTTGGTTCTACTGCACAAGGGCAAAGGCAGCGGACTTTCCGACCTATTCGGTGGTGGCGTTTCATCAAACTTCGGCGGATCTTCAGTCGTTGAGAAGAACCTTGATCGCATCACAATTGTGGTTGGCGGCCTATGGTTCTCAGGCGTAGTTGCGCTAAGTCTTGTTTTAAAATCCGCTTAATTTAAATTTTTTAATTCTTTAAAGGAGCTCAAATGGGAAGTGCAATTCGCGGAAGTCGTGTCGGTGCTGGCCCAATGGGCGAGGCAGAACGCGGTGAATCTATTGAACGCTTCCATGTTTCATATTGGTGTGGCAAGGGCCACGAAGTAAAACCATCTTTTGCTAAAGAAGAAGGCGTGGTTATTCCAGCAGAGTGGGATTGTCCAAAGTGCGGCCTTCCAGCAGGTTTAGATAAAAACAATCCACCATCTGCAATCAAGAATGAGCCATATAAAACTCACTTAGCCTACGTTAAAGAGCGTCGCAGTGAAGCTGAAGGCGAAAAGATTCTGGCAGATGCGCTTCGTAAGTTACACGGAGATGATGACGAGTAATTAAAGCGCTTCGGCAGCTTTTAGTAGTTGAGCAATACCCGCACTTCGATCACTTAAATGTAATCGCAGCAGCGGGTATTTTCTTTTGGCTAGTGCTCGTAAGTCACCAAGAGCTTGAGCCATGATCAAAGTCTTAAAGCCAAAACTCTGACCAGGAATCACAACATCACCATGTGTGACGCCAGTGATTTGTAAGAATGCACCGTTTTGTTGACCACCTTTATGGAACTGTCCGGTGGAATGCAGGAATCGCGGCCCCCAACCAAAAGTAACTGGCCGGTTAGATTTACGAGCGATCATCTCACGTAACTTTGCTAAATCGCTGTCTCCGCTTCGATCTAGGTATGCCATGACTGCGACATAACCACCATCTGGAATTTCACTAATGAAGTTACGAAGCGCAGCAGTTAAATCAGATCCCGCGCCAAATATTTCTACGGCGCCATCGACGGCATCAGGAGTGAATTCAGGTAGCACGCCATTCCACTCAGCCAAAAGTGCACTGGTGGCTTCTTTGGCTTCAGTTACATTCGGTTGATTAAAGGGATCAATCTCAAGTGCTGCGCCAACTAAAGCAGTAACCCATTCCCACAAAAAGAACTGTTCACCTAGATCACCAGTTATAACTAGATCAGCATCACCACTAAAAGCAATGCTAAAGGCTTCGCCACTGGCCATAGCTGACGGGTTTTCAATAACAACTGGCAGGCGACCAACTTCATTCTTGCCCGTTGATTCAGCTACTAATTGTTCGATCCAATCTGAAAGCCCAGGGGCCGAATCTGAATCGCAGAAAGTTAAATACTGACCGGCGCTACTGATTAGGTATGCGATATCAATTGCTACTTGCGAAGAAACAATTTGCGCCTTCGCATCGGATGCGACATCTAGTAGAACTGAAGCATCAACGCCTATTAAAGCGGCCGGAACTAAACCAAATGCGGTTAGTGCGCTGAAACGGCCGCCAACGTTAGGGTCGGCGTTAACTACGGTGTAGCCATCTGCGCGAGCACTTTTATCAAGTGGGGAGCCAGGATCGGTGACGATGACCATATGATCTATCGGATCTAAATTTAAAGTTCTAAATGCTTCCGCAAAAAGAGAGCGCTGTGATGCAGTCTCAATAGTCGAGCCTGATTTAGAGCCAACCACAACGACGGTTTCGCGAAGATCGCCAGCGAGAGCATGGTGGATATAAACCGGATCAGTTGAATCAAGTACAAATAACTCTTTGCGATAAGTTGCGGCAATTACCTCTGGCGCCAATGAAGATCCACCCATGCCACATAAAACAACTCGGGTGTGGTTGCGGAACTTAGCGCTAATTGCATCAAGTTGAGGCAAGAGATCGCGAGAACTCTCGGGCGCATCAATCCAATTCAGACGAATGTTCGCTTCGGCTTGGGCCGCAGCGCCCCAAATGCTCGAATCTTTTGCGGCTAACCTGGGGTTTACTGCTTCAATCTTTTTATAGAGAGTGCTGCTGCGATCGATAGTGCCAACTTTTTTACCAGATATTTTTAACACTAACTCATAGCTCCTTTAACGCTGGCCAAGAGTTCATTCCAGGCATCAGCAAATTTCTTTACCCCATCTGATTCTAAGTCGGCAGTGACTTTATCAATGGAAATTCCTAACTCGGCAAGCTGACTAAAGACGGTGCGGGCCTCTTCATATTTGCCAGCAATCGTGTTGCCTTTGAAAACTCCGTGATCAATCACCGCGTCTAGCGTGCTTTGAGGCATTGTGTTAACTGTTTTCGGAGCAACTAATTCCAGTACATAACGAGTATCTTCATAAGCTGGATCTTTAACTCCAGTTGATGCCCACAATGGTCGCTGCGCATTTGCGCCCTGGGCTGCGAGTGCTTGCCAACGACTTGTCGCAAATTCTTCTTCAAATTGTTCGTATGCCAAGTGCGCATTAGCAATAGCGGCTTTTCCTAGTAAAGAAGTCGCCATAACTCCACCATCGGCCTTTAGGATTGGATCAATCGCAGTGTCTAAGCGACTAATGAAAAATGAAGCAACACTGTGAATCTGAGATAAGTCAACGCCGTTTTTTGCGGCGATTTCAATTCCCGCGATGTAAGCCTCGATCACTTGTACATAGCGCTCAATTGAAAAAATCAAAGTCACATTTACGCTGATGCCCGCACCAATTAACTCAGTAATTGCGGGTAGCCCAGCCAATGTTGCCGGAACCTTAATAAGTACATTCGGACGATCAATTACTTGCCAGAGCAACTTTCCTTCACTAACCGTGGCTGCAGTGTCATGTGCTGATCGGGGATCTACTTCAATGCTAACTCGGCCGTCTGCACCGTTGCTAGAACGATAGATATCGGCAAATAAATCACATGCTTGTCTAACATCATCGGTAGTTAACTTGGTAATTACTTCTTCTACCGTCTTGCCATTAAGGGCGGCAATATCGGCTGCGTATTCAGTGGCATCTGAGATCGCTGCCTTGAAAATAGCTGGATTAGTAGTTACGCCGACTACACCTGAATTTTTGATGCGAGGTGGCAGTGAATGAGCATCAGTGCCAGTTAACTTGGCTCTAGATAGGTCGTCTAACCAAACTGAACAACCAGCTTTAGCAAGATCTGATATCTGCATTAGAGCGCTGCCTCAATCTGCGGAACGATCGCTTCGACACTAAATCCAAATTCCTTAAACAAGACAGGCGCTGAAGCGGATGCTCCATAATGCTCAAGGGAAATCGTTAGGCCGTCACTGCCAACATAGCGATGCCAACCTTGGGAAATTCCGGCTTCAATACTTACCTTCAGCGAATCAGTTGGTAAAACTGACGCACGATAAGCGGCGGGCTGCGCATCAAACCACTCTAAGCAAGGGGCGCTAACAACTGTCGTAGAAATTGATTTTGCTTCCAGCGCAGCTGCTACATCTAACGCCAGAGAAACTTCAGAGCCGGTTGCAACCAAAGTGACTTTTGCTTTCCCATTAGCAGCCTTGAGAATATAAGCACCTTTAGCAACTTCATTCGCAGAAGCGTGTGTGGTTCGGTCAACTACGGGCAGGTTTTGACGCGACAAAATAATTGCAGCAGGGGAGCGACGGCTAATAATCTCGCGCCAGGCCACGCTAACTTCGTTGGCATCGCCGGGGCGAATTACATCGAGGTTTGGAATCGCACGAAGAGCTGCGAAGTGCTCGATTGGTTGATGAGTTGGACCATCTTCACCAACTCCGATTGAGTCGTGTGTCCAAACGAAAGTACTTGGAATATTCATTAGTGCTGCCAGACGAACAGCAGGGCGCATGTAATCGCTGAATACTAAGAAGGTTCCACCGAAAGAACGAGTTAAACCATGTAGCGCAGCACCGTTGAGAATCGAGCCCATCGCATGCTCACGAATACCAAAGTGAACAATACGGCCGTATGGGTTTGCGTTTTTGATTGCGCTACTAGCCGGCAAGAAAGATCCGCCACCATCAATGTCGGTGTTATTACTGCCTGCTAAATCTGCGGAACCGCCCCAAAGTTCAGGCATTTGTTTGGCAAGTGCGTTGATAGCTTTACCAGATGCGGCGCGCGTTGCTAATTGCGTGCCTGCCTCAAACACTGGCAGACCGGAATCCCAGCCTGTTGGCAACTCTTTGCTCTGTAATCGATTCAATAGCGCTGCTTCTTTTGGATTACTAGCCTGCCAAGTTGTCAGACGCGCATTCCAGTCATTGCGCGCTTGCGCTCCACGTTCTTTAACTTTACGTACGTGAGCAAATACGTCAGCCGGCAGTGCGAAATGTTCATCTGGATTCAAACCCAAAATCTTTTTGGTTTCGGCAATTTCTTCTGCGCCAAGTGCTGACCCATGTGAGCCAGCGGTCCCTTTAGCTTTTGGTGCGGGCCAAGCAATGACAGAGTGCATGCGAATTAATGAAGGCTTAGTAAGTTCAGCTTTTGCCGAAATCATTGCAGCGTCAACTGCCGGCAAATCTATTCGACCATCGGCAGCGGCAGGAACCTCAATTACTTGCCAACCATAAGCACGGTAGCGAGCAGATACATCTTCGGTGAATGCGTTATGGGTATCGCCTTCAATTGAAATGCGATTGTCATCGTAAATAATTACCAAGTTACCAAGCTCTTGTGTTCCGGCTAGCGATGACGCTTCAGCACTAACGCCTTCTTCTAGATCACCGTCAGAACAGATAACCCAAATAGTGTGATCAAATAAAGATTTACCAATAGCAGTTGCAGGGTCTAATAAACCACGTTCATATCGGGCAGCCATTGCCATACCGACAGCAGTTGCCACGCCTTGTCCTAATGGACCAGTTGTCATTTCAACGCCGGCGGTGTGACCAAATTCAGGATGGCCCGGAGTAAGTGAGTTCCAGGTACGAAATGACTGTAAATCAGTCATCTCTAAGCCGTAACCGCTATAGAAAAGTTGAGTGTAAAGAGTTATTGAAGAGTGGCCACAAGAGAGAATAAAACGATCGCGAGCAATCCAATTTGGATCTGCTGGATCATGAACTAGATGACGCTGAAACAAGTTATAAGCAACGGGGGCAAGTGCCATCGCAGTACCTGGGTGACCATTTCCTACCTTCTGAACCGCATCCATCGCAAGGGCTCGGGCGTAGGTGACGGCCTGATCATCTATCTCAGTCCAACCGGTCATCTGGCTCATTGTTTTCTCCTAGGTTCGCTCTGCTGTTGTTACTGATAACCAAATTCGCCATGTGGTAATCCAAACCAAAGTTGAACCAAGTAGATGCATGACAACCAAGAGTTCAGGAAGTCCTTGTACATACTGAACATAGCCAATTAAAGCTTGGGCCAAAGTAGCTGCGAAGAAATACTTAATCCGCCTTTTCGTAACGGGTGATAAATCAGAAAGTACAAAGAGCGCAAGTGACACACCTAAGAGCGCAATTACGGCATCAGCATGAAGCCAGGAAATAGCACGACTATCAATATCTAGTCTGGGTGCTTGCGCATCTCCTGCGTGTGGCCCGCTACCAGTTACTAAAGTGCCAAGTACTATGACTATAAAAGTTAGCCCCACTTGTGCGGTAATTAAAACTCGCAATTTAATTTCAGTTGGACGTATTGAAATCAGGGGAGTGCGAGCACGTTCGACCATAGATGCCGCGCCTGCAATAAGAAATATTGAAAGAATAAAGTGGCTGGCAACTGCGAGTGGATTTAAATCTGTAAGGACAGTTATTCCACCAAGAACGCCTTGTCCCAGAATTCCTAAGAGTTGAAGTGCGGCCCGCCAAAGTAAATCTTTGCGAGTTTTACGAATCGCATAAATGATTGCCGAGATCGCAGCAAAGAAAAGGACAAAAGTTAATAAGCGATTTCCGAACTCGACCCACGCGTGAAAAGCGCCTTCAGCTTGGCCGACAACCGGAACGTATGAACCTGGAGTGCATTCAGGCCAAGTAGGACAGCCCAAGCCTGATCCGGTGATGCGAACCGCGCCGCCCGTGACAACTAACCCAGCCTGCAGAATTAGCAGAAGGTAGAGAATCGGCATGAGGCAACCTTATGGCAGGCGGTCTCGGCCGAGCCTGAGGCGCCCCTCACTAAGGCTGAATGCGAGGAAACCTTTGATTTACGATACATTACTGTTGTGAAAAGCCAGATCATGAGTGCGCCGCCAGCAGGCGATGATTTACGCACCCGTGATGCGATCGCACGCTCAATTCTGGAAAATGGCCCTTCAACTGCCGTCGCCCTAGGCGAGCGGTTGGCGCTGACCCCGGCGGGCATCCGTCGCCACCTTGATAATTTAATTGCCGATGGAATTTTAGAAGCACGTGAGCCTCATATTGGACTTTCCCGAGGACGCGGTCGACCTTCGAAGGTATTTGTAATGACCGATCAGGGCCGTGAAAAGTTTGAGCACTCTTACGATGACTTAGCGGTTGCGGCTCTTAAATTTATGTCGGCGCAATCGGGCGCGCATTTAGTTCAAGCTTTCGCTAAAACGCGCGCCGATGACATCGAACGTAAAGGTTTTGAAGCTCTTAAGTCTGCGCCAAATAAGACTGAAGGCCTAGCAACTTTTCTAACTGAGCAAGGTTATGCAGCAACAGTAATTGAGCGAAAAATGGGCGAAGAAATTTGTCAGCATCACTGTCCCATTGCTCATGTCGCTGCTGAATTCCCAGAACTTTGCGAAGCCGAGACGGCAGCATTTTCAGCAATGCTTGGTACCCACGTTCAACGTTTAGCAACGATCGCTCATGGCGACGGTGTTTGTACAACATATATTCCCAACGCAATTACAAAAAATGCAGTAAACAAAACTAGTGCTCGGAGAGGCAACTAATGACCATCGCACATCCAGAACTCGACGGACTCGGCAATTATGAATTCGGTTGGTCCGATAAAAATGATGCTGGCGCAAATTCCAAGCGCGGTATCAACGAGGAAGTTGTTCGCGATATCTCCGCGAAGAAATCCGAGCCTCAATGGATGCTTGATCTGCGCCTAAAAGGTTTAACTCTTTTCGAAAAGAAGCCAATGCCAAATTGGGGTTCAGACTTGAGTGGTATTTTCTTCGACACCATCAAGTACTTCGTTCGCTCAACCGAAAAGCAAGCAGCTACTTGGGAAGACCTACCTGAGGAAATCAAAAATACTTACGATCGTTTAGGTATTCCAGAAGCCGAGAAGCAACGTTTAGTTTCAGGTGTTGCAGCACAGTATGAATCGGAAGTTGTATATCACTCAATTCGTGAAGATTTAGAAGCTCAAGGCGTAATTTTCCTTGATACTGACACTGCGCTAAAGCAGCACCCAGAACTGTTCAAAGAGTACTTCGGCACCGTTATTCCGGTTGGCGATAATAAGTTTGCCGCACTTAACACCTCTGTTTGGTCTGGTGGATCTTTTATCTACGTTCCTAAAGGTGTACATGTAGATATTCCATTACAGGCTTATTTCCGCATTAACACTGAGAACATGGGTCAGTTCGAACGCACGCTAATTATTGCTGATGAAGATTCATACATCCATTATGTTGAAGGTTGCACAGCACCAATTTATAAGTCAGATTCGCTGCACTCAGCTGTAGTTGAAATTATTGTTAAAAAGGGTGCTCGCGTTCGTTACACCACAATTCAAAACTGGTCTAACAATGTTTACAACTTAGTTACAAAGCGCGCTACTTGTGCTGAGGGTGCGACCATGGAATGGGTCGATGGCAACATCGGTTCAAAAGTAACCATGAAGTACCCAGCAATTTTCTTGATGGGCCCTCATGCAAAGGGTGAAACACTTTCATTGGCTTTTGCTGGCGAGGGTCAACACCAAGATTCTGGCGCCAAGATGGTTCACGCGGCTCCATACACATCTTCATCTGTAATTTCTAAATCAGTAGCACGTGGTGGTGGCCGTACTTCATATCGCGGGTTAGTGCAGGTTCAAGAAGGTGCGCATCATTCAAAGAGCACAGTTAAATGTGATGCCCTATTGGTTGACACCATCTCTCGATCAGATACATATCCTTATGTTGATATTCGCGAAGACGATGTATCAATGGGTCACGAAGCAACAGTTTCCAAAGTTAGCGATGATCAACTCTTCTATCTAATGTCACGTGGCTTAACTGAAGATGAAGCCATGGCAATGATCGTGCGTGGATTCATCGAGCCAATCGCTCGCGAATTACCAATGGAGTATGCACTCGAGCTAAACCGCTTGATTGAACTTCAAATGGAAGGTGCGGTTGGTTAATTTCATATGTCTACTCTTACTACGAACTACTTAACGCCTACTGGGCGCGAAGAAGCTTGGCGGTTTACTCCGCTCAAACGTCTTGGTGGCTTACACGATGGCACTTTCAAACTAGCTACCCGCAATACTTTGGCGCTAACTGGCAACGCTCCGGCAGGCGTTACGTTCGAGCGAATTGGCCGCGAATTAGTTTCAGCTGAATCAAAGACCGACGATGTAATCGTGGGCCGTATTCATGAAGCTGCTAGTGAAGTTACGGTTCTGAAAATCGCTGCAAATGCTGAATTGGCTGAGCCAATCTCATTTCACCGACTAGCCGGCGGGCTAACCGATGCCGAGCTATCTCGCGTTCAGCTTCGCATCGGCGCCAATGCCAAGGCAATTGTGATCATCGAAAATACTGGCGATCATTTAATTGCGGAGGACATTGAGATTATTTGCGAACCGGGTTCCAACTTAACTGTGGTCTCACTGCAGGAATGGGACTCCAAAACAATTCATGCCGGACGTCAGCATGCCATCGTTGAAAAAGACGCAACTTTCAAGTCGATCATTGTCACGGTCGGCGGAGATGTAGTTCGTTTGCTGCCAACAGTTGAGTTCAAAGGCCAAGGCGCATCAGTTGAACTACTCGGGGTTTATTTTGCAACTGCTGGGCAATTCTTCGAGCACCGCATGTTCGTTGATCACTTAGTGCCAAATGCAAAGTCTCGAGTCAATTACAAGGGAGCACTTGCTGGTCAAGACGCACACACCGTTTGGATTGGCGATGTCTTTATTCGCGCAGCAGCCGAAGGCACTGACACCTACGAGCTAAACCGTAACTTGTTATTAAGCGATGGTGCTCGCGCAGACTCAGTTCCTAATCTAGAAATTGAAACTGGCGAAATCATCGGAGCTGGCCACGCAAGTACAACAGGTCGCTTCGATGACGAACAGCTCTTCTATTTGATGTCTCGCGGCATCGCAGTTGAAGATGCTCGTCGCTTAGTAGTTCGCGGTTTCTTCAATGAAATAGTTTCTGAAATCGGGAACCCTGAAATTCAAGATCGCTTGATGACACGTATTGACCAAGAGCTTGAAAAAGCAGGTGCACAGTGAGTGATTTAAGTCTTGCGACGCTAGTTGAAGGTAAGCCAGTTCGCCTTGAAAAGGATGGAAAGTCAATCTGTGTAGCCCGCGTAGGTTCCGAAGTGTTTGCAATCGGTGACACGTGTAGCCACTCAGATGCTTCGTTATCTGAGGGTGATGTTTCGGGATTCAAGATCGAATGTTGGTTACATGGCGCAGAGTTTGATTTACGTACCGGAGTCGCTTTGACTCTTCCGGCAGTAGCACCAGTTGATGTTTATGCAGTAGTGGTTGACGGAGATTCCGTAACCGTAGAAGTTAAGTAGAGGATTGTCATGAGCACACTAGAAATTCGCGGCCTTAAAGTTTCAGTTGACACTGAAAATGGTCCAGTTGAAATCTTGAAAGGTGTAGACCTAACCATCAAGAGCGGTGAAACCCACGCAATCATGGGACCAAATGGTTCTGGTAAATCTACTTTGGCTTACTCAATTGCTGGCCACCCCAAGTATCAAATTACTGGCGGTACCGTGACTCTTGATGGAGTTGACCTACTTGATATGACAGTCGATGAGCGCGCACGCGCCGGCTTATTCCTAGCGATGCAGTATCCAGTAGAAGTTCCCGGCGTTTCAGTTTCTAATTTCTTGCGTACTGCGGCAACTGCGCTTCGTGGCGAGGCTCCTAAGTTGCGTACCTGGGTTGGCGAAGTTAAGTCAGCAATGGCAGCGCTTAGCATGGACCCTTCTTTTGCTGAACGTAATGTAAATGAAGGATTCTCTGGCGGCGAAAAGAAGCGTCACGAGATCATGCAGCTAGAACTGCTTAAGCCAAAAATCGCGATCCTTGACGAGACTGATTCAGGGCTAGATGTTGATGCACTTCGAATTGTTTCTGAAGGTGTTGTTCGCGCTAAAGCAGATAATGATTTAGGGGTATTGCTGATTACTCACTACACCCGCATCTTGCGCTACATCAAGCCAGACTTTGTACATGTTTTTGCTGATGGCCGTATTGTTGAAGAAGGCGGACCAGAGCTAGCTGAAAAGCTCGAAGCAAATGGCTACGCCGAGTATGTAAGTAAGTAGAAATATGGCCTTTGACCCTCGTGTAGTGCGCCAAGATTTTCCGATCTTCGAGCGCACTATTCGCGATGGTAAAAGGCTGGTTTATCTGGATTCTGGGGCTACCAGCCAAAAACCAAATTCGGTAATTGATGCTGAAAGCAATTTCTATCGCATGCACAATGCGGCAGTTCACCGCGGTGCACATCAGTTAGCCGAAGAGGCAACTGATGCTTATGAAGGTGCCCGCGAAACTGTGGCTAAATTCTTAGGTGGCAGTGCTGATGAAATTATATTCACCAAGAGTGCAACCGAAAGTCTGAACTTACTTGCTTATGCTTTTAGCAATGGCGACAGTGATAACCGTTTCAATCTAACTTCGACAGATCGCATTGTAGTAACCGAGATGGAACACCACGCGAATCTGATTCCGTGGCAGCAATTGGCTAAGCGATCTGGTGCCCAGTTATCTTGGTTTTGCGTAGCACCAGATGGTCGGTTAGATCTCTCGAATTTAACTGAAGTTATTACGCCAAATACCAAAGTTGTTGCGCTAACACATCAATCAAATGTTTTAGGAACCGTAAATCCGCTCGCCGCCATCGTAGCCCGTGCGCACGAAGTTGGCGCTGTAGTAGTTCTTGATGCTTGCCAATCTGTTCCACATATGCCGGTTAACGTGAAAGATTTAGAGATCGATTTCCTTGCTTTCTCTGGCCATAAAACAGTCGGCCCAACTGGCATCGGTGTCTTGTGGGGACGCGCAGAACTACTTAAGGATTTACCACCATTTCTTTTTGGTGGATCAATGATCGAATCTGTAACTATGACCGATGCGGTTTGGGCGCCATCACCACGACGTCACGAAGCGGGCGTTCCCAATATGGCGCAGGCAGTTGGCTTAGCAGCTGCTCTTGATTATTTATCTGCGATTGGCATGGCTGAGATTTATGCTCATGAACAAAATTTGGGCAGCTATTTGTTGAAACGTTTACAAGAAGTACCAGGACTGAAATTAGTTGGTCCCCTCGATATGGTCGAGCGCGGGGCAGTGGCCTCATTCACGTTAGGCGAAATTCATCCGCACGACTTAGGTCAGTTCCTAGATTCACAAGGCATCGCTGTGCGAACTGGTCATCACTGTGCGTGGCCGCTAACTCGCAAACTCGGCGTACAGGCAACAACTCGTGCTTCACTTTATCTATACAACGACGAGCAAGATGTAGATGCGCTCATCGAAGGAATCATCGGAGCCCAAAAGTATTTCGGTGATAAGTGATGCAATTAGATAGCCTCTATCAGGAAGTAATTCTTGATCATTACAAACGTCCGCAGCACAAAGGGTTAGCCGCTACTTACGATGCTCAGGTACACCACGTAAATCCAAGCTGTGGTGATGAAATAACTCTAAATGTTTCTCTCGCTGGCGACAAAATTGCGGCAATAACTTGGGATGGGGTTGGTTGTTCAATCTCACAAGCAAGTGTTTCAATATTGAGTGATTTATTGTTGGGTAAGAGTATTTCTGAAGCAGATTTCATTCTAAATAATTTCACTGAGTTAATGCAGAGCAAAGGCACCATGGTGGGCGATGATGCGATTCTCGAGGATGCTGTTGCAATGGCTGGCGTCTCTAAGTTTCCGGCGCGAATCAAGTGCGCACTATTGGGCTGGATGGCCTATAAAGACGCAGTTGTGCAAGCTCAAGCCAAGTTATAGATAGACTTCCAACTAGTAAAAAAAAGGAAAAATAGGGGACATGCCATGACAGCAGCAATTGATGATGTAACCGAGGCAATGAAGGATGTAGTCGATCCTGAACTCGGCATCAACGTGGTCGATTTAGGCTTAATTTACGACGTAATGGTTGATGAGAACAACATTGCGATTCTAAATATGACCCTAACTTCAGCAGCGTGCCCACTTCAAGATGTAATTGAAGACCAAACCCGCCAAGCACTTGCTCCACTTACTAGTGATGTAAAAATTAATTGGGTCTGGATGCCACCTTGGGGTCCAGATAAAATTTCAGATGACGGAAGAGATCAGCTGCGCGCTCTCGGCTTTACGGTTTGATAAATGTCTAACCACGCGGTCTGGATGACCTTTCGGTCAATGACCGCAGATCCGTCAGTTAAGAATCAGAAGTTAAAGCCGGGTACGGTGAAGCGGATTGCTTCCTTCGCTAAACCGTATAAGACGCATATAACAGTTTTCTTAATTACCGTTGTTATCGAAGCGTTGTTAATTATTACCTCACCGCTTTTGCTTCGAGAATTAATTGATAAAGGGGTAATTCCCAAAGATGGTGGCTTAGTCACTAAATTAGCACTGGCGGTCGCTTTCATAGCGATCTTCGATTCTCTGATCAGCATCGTTGGTCGTTGGTTTTCGGCTCGCATCGGCGAAGGTCTTATCTACGATTTACGTTCCCAAGTATTCGAACATGTCCAGAGACAATCTGTTGCTTTCTTTACTCGAACTCAGACCGGCGCCTTGATCTCTCGCATCAATTCCGATGTGATCGGTGCTCAGCAAGCTTTCACCGCCACTCTTTCTGGCGTTGTCAGCAACTCCGTAAGCCTGATACTCGTTGTAGGAACAATGCTGGTTCTTTCTTGGCAAATCACCATAGTTTCACTTTTACTGCTACCGCTGTTTCTAGTGCCTACAAAATGGGTTGGAAAGAAGCTGCAGTCTCTAACTCGGCAATCGTTTAATCTAAATGCCGAAATGTCTTCAACTATGACTGAACGTTTTAATGTTTCTGGAGCCATGTTGGTATCACTTTATGGTCGGCAGAGTGATGAGAAAAACTATTTCCGTACCCGAGCTCGTAAAGTGGCTGATATCGGTATCGAGATTGCGTTGCTTAACCGAATTTTCTTTATCGCACTAACTAGCGTGGCCGCAGTTGCCACTGCAATTGCCTATGGCATTGGTGGCCACCTTGCGATCAATGGCACCGTATCGGTCGGAACTTTATTGGCGATTACCGCTTTGCTAGCACGGCTTTATGGTCCGCTTACGGCGCTTTCTAACGTTCGCATTGATGTCATGACCGCACTGGTTTCATTCGAACGAATCTTTGAAGTTTTAGATTTAGCCCCCATGGTGCAAGATCGCCCAGATGCGAAAGAATTAGCTGGAAAAGATTTCGCAGTTGAATTCAAGAGCGTTTCGTTTGCTTATCCAAAAGCCGAGGAGATTTCATTATCTTCACTTGAGTCAGTGTCAAAGCCAGAAACTGTAGAAAGCGGAGTTGTTCTAAATAATTTAACTTTTACCGCAAAGCCCGGAACCATGACGGCACTAGTTGGCCCATCAGGTGCGGGTAAGACCACGATCAGCGCACTTGTCCCGCGACTTTATGATGTAACAAGCGGATCAATCGAAGTTGGTGGCATAGATATTCGTGATCTGACCATGAAGTCACTTCGCGAAAATATCGGAGTAGTCATGCAGGATGCACACCTATTCCACGACACGATCGGCGAAAATTTACGTTACGCAAAACCAGGAGCAACTGAAGCTGAAATGAAATCAGCTTGCGAGGCGGCACAGATCTGGTCACTTGTTTCTTCCTTACCAAATGGCTTTGACACAATGGTGGGAGAGCGAGGGCATCGTTTATCTGGAGGCGAAAAGCAACGTTTGGCGATCGCTCGATTACTTTTGAAATCTCCGCAGGTGGTAATTCTTGACGAGGCAACAGCTCACTTAGATTCTGAGAATGAGGCGCTGGTTCATGAAGCACTCAGCGCTGCCCTCAAAGGTCGAACTAGCTTGGTGATTGCTCACCGATTAAGCACAGTGCGTGATGCTGATCAAGTTTTAGTTCTAGAAAAAGGTTCAATAGTCGAACGTGGCACCCACGACGAACTTGTTGCTAAGAATGGTTTATACGCCGAACTTTATAACCGGCAAGATTTATCTGGATCTACGGATCAAGATTCGCCCATAACCAACTAAGCCAGCAAAGAAAACCCACTGCAGGGCGTAAGCCATATGTGGCCCATCACTAAGTTCTGGTAGTTGCGCAGGCACCTTAACCGCTAAGAGCCATGAGCCAGACTGAAGATCTAAATAATATGGTTCGGTTAGAACTTCCTTTTGTGCGTTCCATTTACTTACTAAGCCTTCACCCGAAGTTGGTAGGGCAAAGAAAGAACCTTGGGGCAGTGAAGTATCTAGCCGAAGGCGACCGACCACTTCAACTTTTTCAGAAGGCGCAAAAGGAACTATCGGCGCAGTCAGCGCATCCTTTCCAGCAACCAGCCATCCGCGATCTACCCAAAACTTCTGACCATCTACAGTTTCAAAGAGAGTTAGGTATTCAAAGCCGTACTTACCTTCGAAATATCGATTCCGAATCAGGATTGTCTGCGTAGGATCAAAAGTGCCTGCGGTTCGAATAATGCGCCACTCATTCTTAGCAAGATCTTTCACTGCTGTGTCTAAGGACATTTCCGGGGCCGCAATGTTCGCTTCAATCATCGAGTTGCGGTGATGTCGGTCCACGCCACGGTGATATTGCCATTGGGCAGCTATCAAGCAGAGGCAAATTAGCGCAAGTGAGACAACTGTCTTTAGGAAAAAATACTTTTCGCGTGCGCGCATGTTCAGATTCTATTCGTAGATAGAGCTTAAGAAATCGAGCGGCGCTTCTCTTTTATTACAGCAGTTCCGGGAGCCATAGTTTCGCGCCCAGCATTTGCAATTACGACTGCGATATAAGGCAACCCAATTGCGCCAGCTAGAAAGAACCAGCGAATCGGACTTGGTGTGACCACGGTGAGGATAAAACAAACAGTGCGGACCATCATCGAGATGAAATATCTTTTCTGACGAGCCCCTTGATCACCGCTCAAACCTGGTTGGGCGTTGGTTACGTCATATATCTCTTCAGCCATGTGCCTAGAGTAGATGTGTTCTTAGGTTTACGCAGAAGTAACGAGTAACCTTGCCGACTATGAGCGCAATCGCATTGGTAACTGGCGGCAATCGCGGCATCGGTTCGGCAATCGCAAAATCACTATCTGCGGCCGGTTTTACGGTAATCGTCACTTATCGGTCTGGGCCAGCGCCAGCCGAATTTAAATCAGTACAGATGGATGTCACTTCGACTGAAAGCGTAGATGCCGGCTTTGCTTTGATTGAGGAAACTTGGGGTTCACCTGAGATTGTGGTGTGTAACGCCGGCATCACCAAAGACACACTTTCTATGCGCATGAGTGATGAAGATTTTGAAGATGTTATAAATGCCAATTTAACTGGCGCATTTCGCACGGCGCGTCGTGCCACCAAAGGATTATTAAAATTAAAGCGCGGGCGGCTGATTTTCGTTGGTTCAGTTGTCGGACTTTCTGGTTCAGCTGGACAAGTTAATTACTCGGCTAGCAAGGCAGGTTTAGTTGGAATGGCTCGATCATTTGCTCGCGAATTAGGAAGCCGTGGGATTACCGCAAATGTCGTGGCACCCGGTTTCGTCGAGACTGACATGACAGCAACGCTCGATGAAAAACGACGCGATGAAATTGCGAAGTCCGTGCCGCTGCAGCGTTTTTGTTCAGCGACAGAAATTGCCGATGTCGTAACTTTCTTAGCATCACCACAAGCAAGCTATATAACTGGCGCGGTAATACCAGTTGATGGCGGATTAGGAATGGGTCACTAACAATGGGAATTTTGACAGGTAAGAAAATACTTGTAACCGGGGTGTTAACCGATGCTTCAATTGCTTTCCATATTGCCCGGTTAGCGCAAGAAGAAGGCGCAACGGTTATCCTGTCGTCTTATGGTCGAGTAATGTCGCTGACTACTCGCATTGCCGGTCGCCTGCCACAACCAGCACCTGTAATTGAACTTGATGTAACTAGCGATGCTGATTTAGCAGCGCTGGAATCTCGAGTACGCCAACATGTCGAAGGACTCGATGGGGTAGTGCACTCAATTGGTTTTGCGCCAGAGGCCGCACTTGGCGGAAATTTCTTAAATACCGAATGGGCCGATGTCGCTACTGCAATGCAGGTTTCGGCTTATTCTTTTAAATCTTTAGCGATGGCAACTAGACCGTTATTTAATGGCGGCGCATCGATAGTTGGCCTTGATTTTGATGCCACTGTGGCTTGGCCAAAATACGACTGGATGGGAGTTGCCAAAGCGGCTCTGGAATCTACCTCTCGTTACTTAGCTCGCGATCTAGGTGCTGAAAATATCCGAGTTAATTTAGTTGCGGCAGGGCCAATTAAAACTATGGCAGCAAAGGCAATTCCCGGATTTTCGGATTTCGAAGAAGTCTGGAACTCGCGTTCGCCATTGGCTTGGGATGTAACTGACCCAGTGCCAGCCGCTCAGGCAGCGGTTGCACTTTTATCGGATTGGTTTCCAAAGACCACCGGCGAGATTATTCATGTCGATGGCGGCGTTCACGCAATGGGTTAAGCCCGGCTTAATTGCCCTGAATTAAGCTCAATTTCGCCTTTGCCCAATCGTCTAGTACCCTTTGCCTCAGACCAGTAGTTCGCTACTGCAAGAGGAGTTACCGCTCCCACCTATGAATCGCTTTAGATTCTGCGGTATGTCGAAGTTCAACTTAGCTGAAGTTTCAGCTGACTTGGGCTCCTTGGCGGTTGCTTATTTTGCATGGCGCGGTTACTGAGCGCGAAGTACCAGCAAACCGAATAAGAGGAGCAAAAATCACAACTGACCCACGTATCAACGATCGAATTCGTACACCCCAAATTCGTTTAATCGGTTACACCGGTGAACAAGTTGGCGTAGTAGATATCGAAGTTGCACTACAGATGGCTGATGAAGTTGGTCTCGACCTAGTTGAGATCGCACCAGAAGCTAATCCACCTGTCTGCAAGATCATGGATTTCGGAAAGTACAAATACGAGATCGCGCAGAAAGCTCGGGAAGCACGCCAAAACCAGACCCACATCGTGGTGAAGGAAGTACGTATGCGACCAAAGATTGAGACTCACGATTATGAGACCAAGCGGAATCACATCGAGAAGTTCTTAAAGGGTGGCGACAAGGTCAAAGTGACAATGCAATTCCGTGGTCGCGAACAAACGCGTCCTGAACTCGGTTACAAGATCTTGCAACGTCTTGCAGAAGATGTCGCAGAAATTGCTTTCGTCGAATTCGCCCCTAAACAAGAGGGACGAAATATGACAATGGTGCTTGGTCCAACTAAGCGCAAGACTGAAGCAGTAGCCGAAGCAAAGGCAGCGCGTAAAGCGAAAGCCGATGCAGCCGCAGCTGCTGCTGAGACCGAATAAGAACTAGCAACGGGAGACCTAAGATGCCAAAGATGAAAACCCACAGTGGTGCGAAGAAGACATTCCGCATTACTGGTTCCGGAAAAGTTATGCATGAGCGCGCCGGAAAGCGCCACTTACTCGAGCGCAAGTCCTCACGTCTTACCCGACGTTTGAGCACTGAGTCCGCAGCTAAGCCAACCGTTGCAACAACAGCCAAGCGCATGCTTGGTTTGAAGTAAGGAGCAGCTAAATGAGAGTAAAGCGCGGAGTCCACGCAGCAAAGAAGCGTCGTACAACTCTAGAACGTGCCAGCGGTTACCGCGGACAACGTTCACGTCTTTTCACAAAGGCGAAAGAGCAAGTTACGCACTCAATGGTTTATGCCTTCAACGATCGCAAGGATAAGAAAGGCGACTTCCGTCGACTCTGGATCCAGCGCATCAATGCAGCAGCACGTGAAAACGGTCTTACATATAACCGTTTGATCCAAGGTCTAAAGGAAGCTGGCGTTGAAGTTGATCGCCGCTTACTTTCAGAGCTAGCAACTAATGACCCAGCGACTTTCAAGGCGCTTGTTGAAGTTGCTCGCAAGACTTTAGCTGCACTTTAATTCGTTAATCGAAACTAGAAGTAATGATCGAGAGCCTTCACTCGCCGCATATCGCGCGAGTGAAGGCTCTTATCAGTTCTAAAGGCGCTAAAGAGCGTCGCGAAAGTGCTCGTTATGTCGCCGAAGGCGCGCAGTTTGTGCGCGAAGCTATTAAGGCAAAAGCGACCGAGCAAGTAGATGTTCTGTATCTAACTGCCAATGGGCGTTCTCGCTTAGAGAATGACAATATCGATTTAACAAAATTTAAATGTGAAGATGTTACTGATGCAGTCATGAAGGCGATGAGTGAAACTATCTCGCCGCAAGGCATTCTGGCTATCTGTAAAATTCCGAACCCAAACTTGGAGACTTTAAAGTTATCTGGCAAATCAATATTGCTTTACTTACATGAAATTCAAGATCCCGGAAATGCGGGCACGATTCTACGTTCCGCCGATGCGCTAGGTGCGACCGCGGTAATTACCTCACCTGGTAGCGTCGATATGTATTCGCCCAAGGTAGTTCGTTCAACAGCCGGATCACTTTGGCACCTGCCAATTTTCGAGCGGATGTCACTTGATCTGTTACAGACAACTATTCCAAATCTTAACTTTGCGACCTTGTCAGCAGATGGGAAAAAATCAATTCGTCAGTTCACGATTAGTGAAAATACGGTTTTGATTTTCGGAAATGAAGCCCGTGGCTTAGCTGATCTTGCAGTACCTGCATCAACACAGGCTTTGGCGATACCGATGGCTGGCAATGCCGAAAGTCTTAATCTTTCTGCGGCAGTTTCGATAGTTTTGTATGAGTTATCGGCAAAAATCACCGACGATAAGTAAAGTCGACCAAGTAGACTTCCGCTCATGAATCCGCAGGAGATCAACGAATGGGTCAGCGCTGCCAAGTCGGCATTTGCCGCAGCTGGTGACCTCGATGAACTTAAAGCGGCGCGGTTAGCCCACACTGGCGATAAAGCGCCAATCTCATTGGCTAGCCGCGGGCTAGGTTCGCTTTCACCCGATGAAAAAGCTTCTTTTGGAAAAGTAATTGGTGAGGCTAAAGCAGCGATTGCTTCGGCCTTAGCTGATGACACTGCGCGATTAGAGATCGCTCGCGATCAGAAGATTTTGCTCGAGGAAGTTGTAGATGTAACTCTTCCCGCCAAGCTCGCACATGCTGGGGGACTTCACCCGATTACGATTATCAAGAATGACATTAGCGACTTCTTCTTAGCTCAAGGTTACTCAGTGGTCGAAGGGCCCGAACTTGAATCAAGTTGGCTTAATTTTGATGCGCTAAATATTCCAGCCGATCACCCAGCTCGAACTATGCAGGACACTTTTTTCGTCGAACCGCTAAGTGCCGGGCTAGTACTTCGCACTCAAACTTCACCATTACAGATTCGCACGATGTTAACTAATGAGCCACCGATTTATATTGTCTCTCCTGGTCGCACCTTCCGCGCTGATGAGCTAGATGCAACGCATAGTCCGGTTTTTCACCAAGTCGAAGGCTTAGTCGTTGATCGCGGTATTTCAATGGCACACTTAAAGGGCACTCTCGATAATTTTGCTCGCCACATGTTTGGTCCCGATGTAACGACTCGTTTGCGCCCATCGTTCTTCCCTTTCACTGAGCCAAGTGCTGAAGTTGATGTTTTCTTCAATGGTCGCTGGATTGAATGGGGCGGCTGCGGAATGGTTAATCCTAAAGTGCTCGAAACATGTGGCGTGGATACCAATGAATTCAGTGGTTTTGCTTTTGGCATGGGTCTTGAGCGAACCTTGATGGTGCGTCACGGAATTACTGATCTGCACGAAATTGTTGAAGGCGATTTACGTTTTACTCGCCAGTTTGGAGTTGGCCTCTAATGCGAATTCCACGTTCCTGGGTTAATGATTTCGTTGATCTCACTGGCATTACTGACGAGGTAATCGCAGACTCTTTTGTTCGAGTTGGTTTTGAAATTGAAGACGTGATCAAGCAAGGTGCGGATCTAACTGGGCCGCTAGTCGTGGCTCGAGTTATTGCGATTGAAGAATTAGCTGAACATAAGAAGCCAATTCGCTACGTTGAACTAGATTGTAATGAGGGGCAAAGCCGTTTTGTAATCTGCGGTGCGCGTAATTTTGGGGTAAATGATTTAGTAATCGCAGCTCTACCAGGGGCAGTGCTGCCCGGAAACTTCGCAATTAGTGCGCGCGAGACTTATGGAAAGACCAGCAATGGCATGATCTGCTCTTCCAAAGAGTTGGGCTTAGGCGAAGACCATTCTGGCATCATTGTTTTAGCTGAAGGATCTGCGTCAGTCGGACAAGACGCAATCGAGTTACTTCAAATTAATGACACGATTTTCGACATCGCAGTTAATCCTGATCGTGGTTATGCCTTAAGTATTCGTGGTGCTGCTCGCGAAATAGCAGGTGCATTGAATTTGAGCTTCACCGATCCGATTCAGCATGCCAAATCACTTGAGTTCATAGAGAGCGATGGTGCAACGCCGATCAAGATATCTGACGGCGCAATGGTGGCGGTACTTCGTTCACTTGAAAACTTCAATCCTGAGTCACCGTCACCGATTTGGTTAAGTCGTCGCATCGAAAAGGTCGGCATGCGTTCAATTTCACTTGCTGTCGATGTAACTAATTATGTAATGATTGAACTAGGTCAACCACTGCATGCTTTTGATCGCGCTAAAATTGCTGACGGTCTTGAAATTACTTATGCGCAAGATAAAAGTAAATTCACCACCCTTGATGGCCAAGAACGAGAACTGGCTTCAAGTGATCTTGTTGTGCGCGATTCAAAACAAGTCTTAGCTCTAGCCGGCACTATGGGCGGACTCGACTCTGAAATCACCGAAAGCACCACGACGATTGCGATTGAAGCGGTTCGATTTGATCCAATTGCGATTGCTAAGAACTCGCGTCGTCACAAGCTTTCAACTGAAGCGTCCCGTCGCCTAGAACGTGGCGTTGATCCCTCATTGGCAGAGTTCGCTTCAGCGCGGGCAGCTGAGTTAATGATTTCGCTAGGTGGAGCTACTTACGTAGGCACTTCAGTTTCGGGAGAAGAGCGCTACCCATCGATAATTGATTTCGATCCTAAATACGTAAATGATCGTTTAGGTACCGAACTTTCTAATGAAGTTATTGCGAAGTCACTCACAACAGTAGGTTGCGATGTTGATACTAAAAGCTGGAAAGTTGATCCACCTTCGTGGCGCGGTGATCTGCAGATTCCAGCTGATTTAGTTGAGGAAGTGGCCCGAATTGTTGGCTACGACCAGATTCCATCAATTCTGCCTCGTAGTCCATTCGCTGCAGTGCTAACGCCGACTCAACTGCGCCGACGCACTATTGCCTCAGCCCTTGCGGCACGAGGATTAACCGAAGTTCAGAATTTTCCGTTTGTCGCCGAATCAACCATGAAAGCGCTGAACTACACCGGCGATCGTGCGGCCACATTCCGAATTGCTAACCCGATGTCCGAAGAAAATCCATTGATGCGCACTCATCTAATTCCGGGATTAATCGCAGCTGCCCAACGAAATCTTTCACGTGGCGCTCGCGATTTCGCACTCTTTGAAATTGGCGCAATCTTCCGTAACACCACAAAATTAGTAGATGGATTATTCCCACCATTAGGCGCTAAGCCAGATGCGGCAACCATTAAAGCGATCTTTGACAGCGTTCCGCCACAGCCAATTCATTTGGGAGCCATTTTTGTCGGAAAAACAACTGGCGATAATTGGCGCACCAAGTCTCGCGCATATGAATGGGCAGATGCAATTGCTGAAGCCGAGACTGTTCTCGATCTTTGCGGCCTTCAGTACACAGTTGAGCGATCAGATTTCGCACCTTGGCATCCAGGTCGTTGCGCTGAACTTTTAGTTGATGGCAAAGCTGTAGCCCATGCCGGCGAACTTCATCCACGCGTTTGCTCCGAGTTCGGTTTACCGCCGCGATCTTGCGCACTTGTTATTAATTTAGATGCGCTACCAGCGAGCAACACAGTACGTGCTGCGGTCATTGGCGCTATGCCAATAGCTGTCCAAGATGTGGCCCTAGTTATCGATGCCTCAGTTTCGGCTTCCGAGTTACAACAAGCCTTAGTTGACGGAGCTGGCAATCTGCTCGAGTCAATCGTGCTCTTTGATCGTTACGACAAGATTGGCGATGGCAAGATATCCCTTGCCTTCACGCTCTCATTCCGAGCCCCTGATCGCACTCTTACCGGCGAAGAAATCACTGCCGCTCGCGAGGCAGCTGTGGCAAATGCGGCCAAACTCTATGGGGCAGTGGTTCGCTCTTGACTTGCATAATTATGCATAAACCTGCATAATTATTCCTATGAAAACCGCAATCGTTGGCGCAAGCGGCTATGCCGGAACTGAGCTGCTCAGACTTCTGTTAGACCACCCAAACTTTGAACCAACTGTGATTACGGCGCATTCAAATGCCGGCGAACTGATTTCATCAGTTGCGCCACAGTTTGCCAAACTGGGGGATCGTCGATTTGAAGCCTTTGATCTCGCGAGGGTAAATGCTTGCGACCTAGTTTTTCTTGCTCTGCCACATGGCGAATCGGCAGCGCTAATCGCACAACTTGATCCAGAGTTAAAGGTTGTTGATCTTGGCGCCGACTTCAGACTTACTAGTGCGGAAAAGTGGGCACATTACTACGGGGGAACTCATGCGGGTACCTGGACATATGGCTTACCAGAACTACCGGGTAAACGTGAGGCAATTAGAAAATCAACTCGCATCGCAAACCCTGGTTGTTATGCCACATCTATTTCGCTGGCTATCGCACCAGCACTTGGCCTGGTTGATACCAGAGACATTGTTGTCGTAGCTGCCTCTGGCACAACTGGTGCGGGTCGAAGTGCGAAAGTTAATTTACTTGGCAGTGAGGTTATGGGATCGCTTTCCTCTTATAAGTTTGGGGGAGTACATCAGCACACTCCTGAAGTTGAGGAAGCGCTAACTCATATTGCGTGTAGCGATGTCAAGATCTCATTTACTCCTGTTTTAGCTCCGATGCCACGCGGAATTCTCAGCACTGTTACGGCGAAACTGACGTCGAGTGCGACAACTGAGAGCATGCACGATCTTTACACCAAGACTTTCGCAAATGAAGAATTTGTAACTATCTTGCCACTAGGGCAAATGCCAAAAACTAATTCAGTTATCGGAAGCAACCACGTGCATTTACAGGTAGCCGTTGATCCACACACTAATCGTCTAATTATTTCGGCAGTGATCGATAACTTAGGTAAAGGTGCAGCGGGTCAAGCCATTCAGAATGCGAATTTGATTTGTGGGCTTCCAGAAAATGCTGGACTACAAGCAGTGGGGTTAGGCGTTTGATCGTCATTAAATATGGTGGCCACGCCATGAAAGATGAGAGCGGTGCTTTCGCTCAAGCGATTGCGGCTGCGATTTCCCAAGGAATCGAATTAGTGATCGTCCATGGCGGTGGTCCTCAAATAGATGCTGCCTTGGTATCTGCGGGTATCCAAAGTCAAAGTATTGGTGGCTTTCGGGTGACAACGCCTGAAATATTCGAAATTGTGCAGAGCGTTCTAGCTGGTGAAGTGTGTGCGAGCGTGGTTTCCAATTTACGAAAATCTGGCGTTAATGCCGCTGGAATCTCTGGACGTGATGGCAACACGTTACAAGGAATTCGGATGACCAAGATTGTCGACGGCACTCCAGCTGACCTTGGTCTGGTCGGGGAAGTCGCCAGTGTTGATACTGAGTTAATCGAATCTTTATTAGAAGAAAAATTCACACCAGTAATTTCTCCACTGGCTAATGAGATCGGCGCCGATAATGGTTTGAATGTAAATGCTGATCTGGCCGCAGCGGCGATTGCGGGCGGATTAAATGCCGATTCACTAATCGTTTTAACAGATGTAGCAGGGATATATCGAAACTTTCCAGATCCGACCTCAATTATTTCAGAGATTTCCGCCGCTGAATTATCGCTAATGAAAAATGACTTTCAAGGTGGCATGGCTCCTAAAGTTGCCGCATGTTTGGCTGCGATTGCTGCAGGCGCTAGCGCAGTCCGGATCATCGATGGAAATAATGCCGAGAATTTGCTACTAGCTTTTGCGGGTTTTGGCGGAACTTTGGTACACGCATGAACGCAAATAACGCCAATTCGAGAAAGTCTGCAGTCGCAAAATTAATCACAACTGGCAAGATCGCTTCACAAAGTGACTTAGTTAAAGCTCTAACGAAACAAGGTTTTACGGTCACTCAAGGAACTGCCAGCCGTGACCTTGAAGATATCGGCGCAATCAGAATTCGTAACAGCGACGGCGAAATGGTCTACGCACTTACTGATGTGCAGCCGATCTCAAACAAGAGCGCTTTCCCAAGTGAACTAGTTTTAACTGCTACCCCGAGTGGAAATCTGGTTGTTATTAGAACACCAATCGCAGCAGCGCAAATGTTGGCTAGCGCTATCGATGGGCTTTCGCAGTCAGGCAAGTTGCCATCGGCCATTGGAACTGTTGCTGGTGATGACACGGTTATAGTGGTCGCCGACACTGTTAACGGAGGCAGCTCATTAGCAAAGAAGATCTTAGGATTAGCCAACTTAAAAAGCGGAGGTAAGTGATGAGCACCGGAGCCACACATTCAGGTGGGACTTTATGGGGCGGCAGATTCGCTGATGCCCCGAGCGATGCCTTATTTGCGCTATCTCGCAGTGTGCAATTTGATTGGCGCTTAGCGCCTTACGATCTGCGTTCATCCCTTGCCCACTTAGCAATCCTGGAAAGTTCTGGCCTGTTGCCAGCTGAAACAGTTTCCAAACTTCGTGACGCTCTCAAGGAACTTCAAACTGAAGTCATTACTGGAAAGTTTTCCCCGATTGAATCTGATGAGGATGTACATAGCGCTTTAGAACGTGGGCTTACCGAAAAGATCGGCGCTGTCGGGGGAGCGATTCGTGCCGGTCGCTCACGTAACGATCAAGTTGCGACCGACTTAAGGCTCTACGCAATCGATCACATGTTGGCCGTTGCCAGTCAATTAACTACGTTGTGCGAAGTAATCATTACTAAAGCAACTGAATACTCCGATGCTCCAGCTCCTGGTTTCACTCATCTACAACATGCGCAACCGGTGATTTTCGGTCATGAGATTGCGAAACATGCCCACGCATTTCAACGTGATTTAAGTCGAATCTACGATTGGCTTGAGCGCACATCGGTTAGCCCACTTGGTTCTGGCGCACTTGCTGGTTCTTCGTTGCCATTGAATCCAAAAGCTACCGCAACTGATTTAGGATTCGACGAATCTGCCGGAAACAGTATCGATGGCGTAAGTGATCGCGATTTTGTTTCTGAAGCCCTTTATATCTTGGCCACTATCGGTGTTCATTTATCTCGAATTGGCGAAGAATGGTGCATTTTGGCAAGCACTGAATTCGGTTGGGCAAAAGTAGCTGATGCTTATTCAACTGGATCATCAATCATGCCGCAGAAAAAGAATCCAGATATTGCCGAACTGGCGCGCGGAAAAGCGGGCCGGCTGATTGGCAATTTAACTGGTGTGATGACCATGCTAAAAGGTTTGCCATTTGCGTATAACCGCGATCTCCAAGAAGATAAAGAACCGCTTTTTGACAGTATCGAAACTTTGTTAATTCTGCTTCCTGCTGTTTCAGGAATGATCGCAACTACTGATTTTGATCGGGTAAAAATGGCTTCTGCTGCGCCTACTGGATTCTCGCTGGCAACTGAGATTGCCGATTATTTAGTTCGCGCACATATTCCATTCTCGCAAGCGCATGAAGCTGCCGGTGCTTGCGTTGCGCTATGTGAAAAAACAAATCGTGAACTTCATGAATTAACTGACAAAGAGTTCCTGGAGATTCACCCTTCACTTTCCGGAGGAGTACGCGAAGTTCTGACAGTGGCAGGTGCTCTATCTTCGCGAACCACAGCCGGCGGAACCGCACCTAGCGAAGTAACAAAACAACTTAAAGATTTAACCGCCAAGAACTCGCAATTCGCAAAGTTAATTAGCAGCCGTACTGCTGCCTTTTCAGGCATGATGAGCGCATGAAATCAGAGCTTTTAGAAGATCTGCGTTGGCGCGGACTGCTTGCCCAGAGCACCGATGAGGCAGCTTTGGCTGAGGCGCTAGAGAAACCAACGACTTTATATATTGGTTTTGATCCAACCGCGCCAAGTATGCATGTCGGAAACCTAGTTGTTCTATTGGTTTTACGTCGCTTTCAATTAGCTGGTCACACCCCGATTGCGTTAGTCGGAGGCGCAACCGGATTAGTTGGCGATCCAAGTGGAAAGAATGAAGAACGTGTTTTAAACACTGCTGACACTGTCGCAAATTGGGTAGAACGAATCAAAAATCAACTTTCTCAATATTTAGATTTCAACGCTCCCTCGAATGCCGCCATCATGGCAAATAACTTAGATTGGACTTCACCGTTATCTGCGATTGAATTTCTGCGTGATATCGGAAAACATTTCAGCGTCAATCAAATGCTATCTAAGGATTCAGTTTCTGCGCGCTTAGAAGGCGGTGGTATTTCGTATACTGAATTCTCTTATTCGGTTCTGCAAGCTTTCGATTACCTAGAACTTTTCCGTCGCCATAACTGCACGCTTCAAATGGGTGGCTCAGATCAATGGGGCAACATTGTTGCGGGCCTTGATCTAATTCGCAAAGTAGAACAAGGCAGTGCGCATGCTTTAACTATTCCGTTGTTGACTAAAGCTGATGGAACTAAGTTTGGCAAGACCGCTGGCGGAAGTGTTTGGCTTGACCCTGAGATGACTTCACCATATGCCTTCTTCCAATACTGGCTAAATACCGATGATAAAGATGTAATTAATTTTCTAAAAGTTTTCTCATTCAAATCGCAAGCCGAAATTTTGGAACTTGAGAAGTCACATAATGAAAATCCAGGTGCGCGTACCGCTCATCGCGAATTAGCTCGTGAGTTAACTTCTCTGGTTCACTCTGCTGATATCTGCGATCGAGTTGAGTCTGCAGCTCGTGCCTTATTCGGACAAGGTGAACTTTCTGAATTAGATGAGGCGACACTTACTGCAGCCCTATCGGAGTTGCCGCGCACGACAGTTAAACGCAGCGAACCAATGCCAACTTGGGTCGATCTTTTGGCAGCTACTGGCGTGGTCGATTCAAAATCTGCGGCACGTCGCATCGTTAAAGAGAATGGCGCATACCTAAATAACGCCAAAGTCGTGGCAGAAGATTTTGCGCCATCAGAATCAGACTTTTTATGCGGGAAATATGCAGTTTTGCGCAAAGGAAAGCGCGATTTGGCTGCTGTCGAATTAGTCGACTAGTCCATCTGATAGCCCGAGCCGGCCAAAACCGACCCTCAGAATTGACCGTTTGCTAAAGCCCTATTTCGTTTAAATGCCCTGAAACCCCTGTAAATCAATGGTTTCAGGGCTTTTTATTCATCGAAGAGAAACACTTATTCCTGTGTCCCACGCCTCAGCAAATTGCGCTTAGCCGATTTGACCTGCCCAGTTCTACTGCCTATAGTTACGCTCCTTGCTGTGAAACGGACGATTTAGGCCGAACAGCATCGGATTCCCGCAGAAATAGGCTGGTTTAGCGCGGTTTGACCGCGTGAGCACTCATGCACTAGATTTGCGGGTCTGCCCTGAAAATAGGAAGAAATTCCTGGACGCAGTGCGCATCCGTACCTTGAGAACTCAACAGCGTGCCATAAGTCAATGCCAGAAGATGGCTTTTTTAGTCATGCAAATTTCTAATAACCATCTTCTAAATTAATACTTCATCGAAGTATTAGAACTTCAGTATTTATACTGAAAAAAGCTAATACTCGTTGATTTCCTTTGGTAAAGACAAAAAATAACGACAGTTGTTTATGTCATGTAT
>Ga0304730_1000124_pt1 | contig 73532 bp, 115 predicted proteins | sample M_130628_MF_Meta_FD_190474 | JGI IMG/M metagenome (GOLD analysis project Ga0304730, IMG submission 190474) | Freshwater microbial communities from Lake Montjoie, Canada to study carbon cycling - M_130628_MF_MetaG (v2) (version 2) | ecosystem: Environmental > Aquatic > Freshwater > Lake | place... | reverse complement strand
CCTCTAGCTCTCCAGGTTCCGTTAGGCTGCCTAACAAAGTCTTTTAACTCTTTTAATGTGTCTATATCGTTAAATTCAATGCATTTTACTTCATTAAGGAAATATCTCATATTTAAAATACCTTTATATTTGGTATTAGTATGAGCTATCATTCCCATTTGCGCTCTATTTCTACCTGCTACTTTTGCTCCATAAGATACAATTTTTTCATATCCCATGTCGAAGACTAGTCTATCAACTACTTGCGCGCCGCAGTTATTACGTTCTATTAAAGCAATTGGACTGCCCCAATTACGCAGTATGTTATAGAGCTTATTTGTAAATTCGAGAGGCGCAATATTATTATTATGATATACTGCTACTTGTTTAATTTGTGCTAAATCAGTAATATCTAATATTTGAATAACTGAAGCATCAACCCCGACTCCTTCTGCTATATCAACTCCTGCTACATATACACGAGCCGCGTCAGGTTCTTCCCATATCTGATAATGACCTTCATCTAATATTATAGGTGCTGGTTTACAATTTTGAGATAATTTATAAAATAATTCATCATCTAAAGAAGAGTCTCCGGTTGCAAGAAATACCGTTTCATATTCTTGTAAGAATGATTCTGTAGAACCTAAAGCTCTAATTTGCTTCTGCTTCCACTCTTCATCTCTTCCTGGTATAGCTGACCAAAGTATTCTTTCATATACAAACTCATTTTCTTTTTTTTCTGCTCCATCAAATAAGGTGTGAAAGAGATTACCGGTACCGTTAGGAGTAGATGCAATAAGTACTTTTGATTTTTTTGAACGCGATATAGTAGGAAAGACTGAACGCCAAAAGTCTTGTAATATCGACTCAGGCTCAATAAAGGCCATTTCATCAATAATTAAGCATTGATGACTTAATATCCCATTTGCGAAGTATTTATGTGTATCTGCTACTTCAAGTAATTCATATACTTTATCGTTTGAGATAAACATATTAATCTCTTCAATAACATAGTCATTGTATACTACATCACCAACGTTTAAATTATGAGCATAAACTATTGCATTGTTTTTAAGTATAATTTTATGCTTAGGTGTACAGTTAAGTTCTATACCATTATTAAATCGTAAGTTTATTTTATTTATATTTTCACCTACTATTAAACCTTTAAAGTCTTTAAACCCTTGATCAGTTAATACTTCAAATCTCGTATTTTCAATACATTTATAATTTTGTAAATCAGCCATTTTTTGTAGGTCTTCCTTTTATGTAATGTTGAGGTATTTCAGTACCTTGTTGTAATCTTATTAACTCGCCTGTATGTATATTATAAGCAAAAAAAGATCCTTTATTAAGAGATTTATATCTTTCTTTATTTTTCTTAGGACCAGAACCTCTACTCCAACCTAATGGTATCTCACCTATATGTCTTTTAACTTCTTTAGTTTCATTATTTATAATATAAAAACAACCTACGCCACTTTTAGCTTTCTTTTGCTCTGCTGACAGATTAAGATGTGAAATAGACATATTACGTTTAGCTTCATCAGATCTTTTCATACCTCGATGTTTAGCTGCTGTCTTTTTTATTTTAGTTGGATTATAATTAATTTTATCCATTTTTTCTTTGTGTAATTCTGGATTTTCTAATATCCATGTTTTAACTTTTTTACCAATTTTTGTGTTTCTTATAGGATCTTTAAAGATTATATTCATTTTTTCACGATACTGCTCATTATTTGCATATAATTGTTTTTTACTTTCCGATATAATTGCTTTTTGTATCGTAGATAACGCACAATTACCATAGCCACCTTCTCTTAAATTATAATTTGTATCTTCTTCAATAAAATCTATAGTAACAATCTTTCTTTCATATTCTAAAGCTTCTTTATATGTATCAAAAAATGCTAATATTTCTTTAGTAAAATTTTCTATACCATATTTAAAGATTGATCGTTTTATAAGTTTACCAGATCCCATATAATTATCATTAATATTATCAGTTCTATGTACACCAATATATATCATTTTATTAATATGATTTGTTATTTTGTAACAATAGTTATATTTACGATTATCATTAGGATCATTTCTCATCATCTAAATATTTATACTAACGACTTATTTTAGACAACTTCGCTTTCAATAAAAATAGGTATAATTTTACCGTTTGTGCTTATTATATACTCTAACTCCTTTATAGTAATATCAAATACTTTATTTGTTTCTTTATCACGTAAGGTTATAAATGTTTCACCTGTTATACAGTTTATAGAAGCACCTCTAGCAGCAGAACCTGTGGTAGTACTAATACCGATACGTGAACCGTTTTCTAGCTCTAGTGATGTCTTACCGTATTCCTTAACACCAGGCTTGGACCAGTTCGGCATCTCTTCGTATGCTAACCTAACTCTTCTAAATATTTCTATAGCCGTAGATTCTTTATTAGCTACAATAATAATATTTTGATATTCATTAAAACAAGCTATCCATAATGCGTAAATTGTCAGCATTGTCGTTTTACCGATCTGCCGACTTGCTAATAATATAACTTGTCTATTGTTTAAGAGAGTATTAAGTGCTTTCTTTTGATAATCGAAAAGCTCTATCTTAAGCTTACCTTTATCTGGATCAATAATATAAAAGAAATTTTCTGCAAAGTAAAGTAAATCTTCTTTACATTGTTTTAAATCATTTACCATTTTTAAGGTATACTCTTCTTTCCAGTGCTTATTTGGCAAATTCGGGTTACCTAAATAATATTCGCTTTTTGAACTTTTTTTTGCCATATAATTATAAATACTTATATGTCAAAAAGAAAAAATACAGATCTTAATTCAATTGGTAGTATATACGGCGACATGCTTAGTAATGTCCAGACAATTGAAGAAAAAGTAAATGAGATTGGCGAAGCTCCTTTAAAGGATGGAGGGCCTCTTGAAAGAAGCGGATTTACAAAGAAAGCTGTTGATAGGCGCACTCTATCAGATAAAGAAAAAAAGGATAATTTATATAATATTAATAAGTTATCTGAAGAGGATGAGGAAGGTGAAAAAGAACATTGTAAGCATGCTGAAGAGGGTTGTGATTGTGATGAGTGTGCTGAATGTAAAGCTAATCAGAAAAAAAACTTAGGAGAAAGTAGAAAAATAGTTAAGAGAAGCTTAAATAATTTTATGAGTAAGAAATCTGTATTCGAAAAACTTTATGAAAATGTGATGGGTAATAACTTCTCTCCCTCTGGTGCTGGTGCTCCTGGTGATGAAGGTGATTATGATGAAAGCGACGATATAAACGCCCTTATGAACGGACATCCCGTCGACGAGACTGAAGATCAAGTAACCTTTACTCTTGATCGTGAGACTGCTCAAAAGCTTATTGACGTTATGCAAGCTGCTTTAGGTGATGAAGAGTCTGATATGGAGGACGATGGTATGGAGGACGATGGTATGGAGGATGATGGTATGGGAGACGAAAATGATATGCATGAGGAAGATGAACAAACAGCTGTTAGTCCTAGCTCTACAACTAGTCATGCTAAGCCAATGAATATCAAATATAACAACGGTAAGAATAACAAAGTTGGTAATTTAAAAGCTCCAAAAGAACAGGTACATTCAAAGTATACTGATACTGTAGGACATGTCGGTGATTATGGTCATGCTTTAGTTAATGCAAAATATGCTGACGGTAAGACTAACAAAGTACAATCTGATACCAGGTCTGAAGTTGGTAAGAATATGTTCGAGCTGTAACATAATAATATATAAAAAAGAGAACCCAAAGGATGTTATGTCCTTTGGGTTTTTTATTAAATAATAATAATGACATCTTTTCGGAAATACATTTTAGAATACTATAAAGGTAACTCTATTTTAAATGTTAACATGAGTAATGGTAAAAATATTAATAGAGCACATCAACGTAAACATGTCAACACTGCACCAATAGACTATGAACATAAAGACCCTGTTGTAGATAAAATAAGTAGAGGTAAGGCAAATAATATAACTATTGGAGGATCAAAGCTTAATCATTTATTAAAATTATATAATATGAAGTTTGCACCTGGAAAAACTAAGGTAATAGGAAATTCTAATGTTTCTATTACTATGAGAGTTAGTCGCGGCGGTATTCAACAAGGTATTTGTAGAAAAAGATAATTATGAGTTGTAATACTAATACCGTAAATTGTGACCCTTTAAATATTTTTGCTGCCAATGCAATACCTCAATGTGGTCAGATATTTAGTCCACATACTTTTCAAGCTGAGCAATTAATATATAATAATGCATATAGCGATTTAATTAACAGTTTGGGAGTACCTATTAATTATTATGTTAATACTTTTAACTTTAATACTGCAGACTTTATATACGGAGAGGAACCAACAAGTAAATTTTTAGGACCTTTTGTTATGCAAATGTTTGTTGAGCTTACTGAGGCATCGATTAACCTTTCAAAATTTGGGTATGCCGCGGGGGACGACCTAGTTGGTTATCTTCACATTAATACCTTTACAACCACGTTATCTCCGCAAGTTAATTACGCTTTATATAACCAATCTATTGAACCTAAATCAGGTGATTTAATAGAGATGACAGCTCTTGGATGCGATAGACCTAATGGTAGAGGTTCTAAAATCTTTGAAATTACTGAAAGAGTTGATCAAGATGTATCTTCACTTAATCCTTTGCTAGGTCATTATGTTTATAGATTAAAAGCGAAACGTTACGAGCATTCATTCGAGCCAGGATTAACCGGCGAACCTGTTAATGATCAAGTGTTTGATAATTCTTTCTCTGGTATTGTGTCTTCTAGTCTTGTTGGGCAATTATCTTCTCAAGCTAAGTTATATAACACAGATATTGATATTACATCTAAAGAAGTTGTTTTGGATATGGATGCTAATAAGACTGATATATATGGTAGCTATTATTAATATTAGCTTGATATAATAATGAACTCCCATATAATCATTATATGGTATTCTTTAATGAAGAGCAACACTCTTACACTAACGCAGAGGGTGAAAACTATATCTCTGTAACAACTTTATTATCAAAATATAAAAATAAATTTGATACAGAAAAACACGCAACAAGAGTAGCTCAAAGAGAAGGTGTAACAAAAGAGTTTGTGTTACAATTATGGGAAGATATTACTAAAACTGCTACAGATAAAGGAACCGAAATTCATAAAGCTTTAGAAGATTACATTACAAAAGTTGAAACTACTTGTAATAAACATAGCGACATATGCAAGAGTTATGACGATGTTGTTTATAATAATATTGATGAATATAAAGAAGTTCTTAGTGAAAAATTATTATACAACGATGAATATAAAGTTGCAGGTACAGCTGACTTAATTTATGAACATGATAAATATTTTACAATTGGAGATTTTAAAACTAATAAAAAGTTTAATTTTTCAAGCAAGTATAATGAATATTTTAATGAACCTTTAAGTCATCTTAATTATTGCGAATTTAATAGTTACGCTCTACAACTATCACTTTATGCATTTATGTATGAAAAATACTCAGGGAAACAATGTCGTAAGATTGTTATATTTTATTTAGACAAGTATAAATTCATTCCTATACACTGTAACTATTTAAAGAGTGATATAATTAATTTACTTAAACACTATAAAAATATATAAAAAGTTTCTTTTTTGTATTATATATTTATATAATATGAAAAAAACTGCTATACTTAAAAAGCTAAGTCAGTATGTAGATAATATCTTCGAAAATCTAGATAATATTTCAACACTACTTGAATTAGATCTAGAAGATGATGAACTATGTCTTTTATCTGAACAATTTAAAAAAATTATTGAAGAAGCAATTAGTGAGAATGAAGATTGTAATTACAACGATATAGTAGAATATATTAATAATAATTATTAATGAAAAAAATACTAATAATCGGTAAGGGATATATCGGCAATATATTGTTTAATAGTTTATCTCAAAATAATTTTCATGTTCAAATTATTAGCAAGCAAGATATAGACTACACTAATAATGACACACTCACAACATTCTTATCATTAGCTGATACATATGATTATATTATAAATTGCTCTGGATATACCGGTATCCCTAATATAGATCAAGCTGAAGCAAATAAAGCAGAATGCTGGAAATATAATGTAACGGTACCATACAATATTAGCAAAATATGTTCCCTGCATAATATTGAATTCATTAATATATCTACCGGTTGTATTTATACAGGATACAGTAAAGACTTTACTGAAGAAGATGTACCAAACTTTGGTATGTTTGATACTAGTTCTTTTTATAGTAAGAGTAAGCATGCGTATGAATTAGTGAGTGAGTATGGAATGAATATTCGTATTCGAATGCCATACTGTGATACAAAGTGTAATAAAAATTTCTTAAGCAAAATTATAGGCTTTAATAATATTTGTAATCTAAAAAATTCTAAAACATATATTAATGATTTGGTAAAGTTTTTAAACTTTTTTATTAAAAGCTCTAAGCTTAAAACTAATGATGTAGGACTTTTAAATTTTGTTAATCCTGCAGCATTGTACATAGAAGACATAGTTAAAATATTAACAAAACATAATCTTAATAATAAGTATTGGATTTATACTGATATTAGCAAATTAGCATTAGCCGCGCCGCGCTCTAACTGTGTTTTATCTACAGACAAATTAAGTCTACTTTTTCCTGAATTTAAATTACAGGACGAAAAAGACGCTATTATTGAAGCAATAAAAAATTGGTAATTATTTTAAAATGAACTACGATATAATTACGATATAACAACAATAACTAAATCAAATGCCTATTCTAACTAGTATTAACGCTCTCGAAGATATTCCAACCTTTAACATTGTTAAGGAAGAAGTCTTTGATTCGAGAGGTGCTCGTATCCCATCAACCTTTTCTCTTATGCGAGAAGATTCCCGAAGCCATCTTGGAATTTGTAAAGCAGACTACCGACCCATTCAAATTGATGAAATGCTCGATGTAGTTAAGACTGCCTGCGATACTATCGGTGGTATTACTCACGATGGATATACTCTTCTTAAAGATGGTCAACGTGTAATGATTCGCTCTATTATGCCTGAAGTAGAAGGTCTTTCTAATGATAAAATGATAGGTCATTTTTATACCATTATTGATAATACTGGTAAATCTGCTAATAAAACGATTCCTTCTTCATTGCGCTTAGTGTGTGATAATCAGATGAATTTGCTTTATGCTGAGGCTAGGCGTAATAATAATGATAGTAAATCACGACGAAATACAAACGGTCAAAATATTAGGCATTCTTTTACCTTTGATCAGAAGGTTCATGCTTTTGCTAATAATATCGCTAATAATATGAATATGTTGGCTAATTTTGCTAGTACTGCTGAACGTCTTCGAAATGCTTCTTTCGATACTGATAAAATGCTGCAATTAACCCAGCAGCTAATTCCGTCAGAGAAGAATGAAACGCCTCAGCTAATTAAAAAGCGCGAAACTATTGTTAATCTCTTTACTAATGGTACTGGTAATGAAGGTAAGTCTCGCTGGGATGCTCTAAATGCGTTCACAGAGTTTGAATCTAAGCAGAAATTTACTGCTGCTAAACTTTTGCGAAACCTTACATCAAACAATCTATCTAACCGTGCATTGTTTATCTTAAATAATAACTAATTAATGAATATTATAAGATACTTAACTACAGAGCAAGGTAATAAGTGTCTTGTAGATATTATTCACTCTTTTACAGAAAATATTTTAAATATACACGATATTTTTGTTTACCCTATTATAAATAAAAAAGACGATAATGGCATAATAACAGAAATTGTAGATAAGCAGTTTTTATTTAGTGAAGAACTTAAAGTAGACTATGCAAATACAATGAGTCAAATATTAGTTAAAGAGTTAAAAACAATATTACCCGAATAAAAAAAAGACATATGTTTGAAGAAAAAATTGGTGACAAACGTTTTGAATATGAAAAAAATAGTAATAGAATTAACATATATGTATCAGGAGACATCGACCCTGTTTCTTACATCTCAGTTGAAACAAATTTAACTGAGAAAGAGTTTCATTACGAAATTATGACTTGGTCTATGCAAAAAGGCTATTGATAAAACTAAGATTATCATCAAATATCCATAAATAATATGACATGGATACTGAAAAATCGTTAGTTAAAGAGTTTATAAGCGGCGGTTGGATAGTACCGGTAGTAGGTGCATTAGCAATGTTAGCTCGTTTATTATCAGCACCTAACCCTATACCTGTTGTAGAGCAAGTAAAAAGAATATTTACTGCTGCTCTTGCTTCAGGTATATCGTGGTTTGTATTAGAGCAGACAGATATCGGTAGTTTAACTAAAGCAATTACATACGGTATAATTGGTGTAGTTTCACCAGAGCTTATAAATGGAATAGTTAAATTAGGTAAGCGGTTTGAAAAAAATCCGACTAAGTTTATTGAAAAAAAATAAAAATACCATTTAAATCTCGGTGTATATCCATAACATAATATATAAAATAATTATTATTTTTTGCTGTTTTAAAGCTAAAGCACAGCAAAAAGTTAGACGTAAACAAAAAATACAATTAAAAATTATAACGCAAAAATTAGAAACTCAACTTGCAATCAAAAGATTAATTGCAATTAAAAGACGTATTAAAAAAGAACAACAAGCTCTGTAAACGAACTATAATATAATATATAAATGAACTGTGAATGTGGAAAAATTGTTGAATTCGGTCGAGTCAGTCTTGGGCTTACTATTTGTAAGTCTTGTGCTAATCGGGTACCTAGTACTGATCGTGTGCGCGGCCGTATGGTATATCTTGATAAGTGCACACCTGTTATTGAAGTTCATTCTAGTACAAGCTGGAATGATAATAAAAAATACTTTACTCCTAATGGCGCTCGCTCTGCGGTAAAAAACTTCTCTAGAAACTCCTGCTCTTAATATATGAATAACGGTGCATGGTCTGGTGGTAAGGGTTCGATCCCTCGTAAGGTTAATAAAAAAACATATGATGACGCATATGATAGGATATTCAAAAAGGATATTCCTGCGCCTGAAGATAAAAAAAAAGAACCAACTGAAAACGAGCTCGCATTCTTTTATGGATGTATAGTTTCAATTTCACTGAGCTTTTGCCTATATGCTGTAGTTTATATTTTTTATAAACTATTAACTTCTTAAACTTTTAATATCTTATGAATACTGATCATTCTTTTTTACACACAAAATATCCTAATATTTTTACGCCACACTCAGACGAGACTGATACCTGTTTTCCGACAGAGTGGCTGAATATTGTAGATCATATGTGCAGCTCTATTAATACATACTTTAATACGACAAATATTATGGTAGTTAAGCCTAATTTAAAATATCGCTACAAGTTTTATATCAAATACTGGCCTAAACTAAGAGCTAGTGTATTTAAAATTCTTAACCCTGAGCGTAATTATTATATAAGACATAATAATAAATTATGTATAGCTCCTATATTTGATAAGCATCGGATTACTAATACGATTTCTTTTAAACTTCTTTCTCTTTTTAATAAATTAGCTTTTAAATTTTTTAATGGTTACTCTTTTCATGAAGATTATACTAAGCGCATTGAATTTAAGATAAAAAAAATCAGTAATATTGATGAAAAATTAGTAATTGCTTTTAATGGAGGTGATAACTTCATACGCGGCATAATTAGCCTAGCGCAATATATGGTTAAATCTACAACTATATCTAAAGAAATTGTAAAGAGTTAACGAACTACAATATAATTAGATTAATGAAATCTAAAAATTTAATTTGCTTACTTGGAGACGTACATGGTAGATTTACATATCTCACATCAAAAATTATTAATGCTAATTTACGCGATTGTTATCTCATTTGCGTCGGTGATTTAGGCATTGGATTTGACATTCCGGAGCAAGAAAGTAAAAATATTAAATGGTTAAATAGTTTTTTTAAAAAACGAAATATATCCTTCTTGTCTATTCGAGGTAACCACGACGATCCTAAACCTTTTAACGACAACTTTAAACTATCAAACTTTGAATTAATTCCTGATTATACGTTAAAAGTTATTAACGATGAACGATTTTTATTTGCAGGCGGTGCTCACTCTATCGATCGGTATAGTCGACAGACTGAAGGAGGAGGTTGGTGGCCTGATGAAGCTTTTGTATTAAAGCCAGAATTAATTCAAGAATGTGATGTACTTGTTACGCATAGCGCTCCTTTGTGGCTGTTTCCGTCTCCACTACCACCTCAATATATTCCTAAACAAGACGTTAATTTATATACAGATTGTGTAGAAGAAAAAAATAATATTGACAGTCTGCTTAGACAGTGTAAAGCTTCTCATATTTATACAGGACATTTTCATGAGAGTATTGCGTTCTACTATAATGGATACGGCGATGATCGTTGGTGTCGAGGCAGAATTCTTGCAGAGTTGGAATTGAAAGAGCATCAAAAAGAATCTCTATCGTAATGAACTCCGATATAATTAAGAAAGTAATTAACCCAATATATCAAAATGAATCTCTTAAATCATTCTTCTAACTTTACAAAAGTTTCTGATGTTACTATTCCTAGTATCTTTTACAATCGTATCAAGACGGGAATCGCAGAGATGGATGAAATGTACGGCGAAGGTATTCTTCCTGGAAGTGCTACCACCCTTACGGCTCAAGCTGGATGCGGTAAGTGTCACGGTCCTAATGAGATTATTGAAATTTTTGGATCGGACGATATTATTAATAAATTCCAAACGTGGTTGGCCGCTAAAGCGGGCAAATAGCTCACGCAGGCATAAATAGTTATATGAATATAACTCAACGTATACGAAAAAATAAAAAGGCCTATGTAACAGTCATAAAACATTGCATATCTTATAAAGATATAGAAGATTTTTTAATTGATATATCTTTAAAAAGGGGGTTAAACTTTTTACCATTTAAAAACTATAATCATGTTAAGAGTTTTTTCGATAGCTGTTTAACAAAAGAGTCTATGTCTGCATGGGATTTAGAGATTCAATTTAATAAATGGAAAACTGTCAATAACCTGAAGGCAACAGGAATCCTACAGTCAAATTATTATATTTTACGTGGCTATACTAAGCAAGAATCAGATTTTATAATAAAAGAACACCAAACTACTCGTTCAAATACAAATAAGTTACAGCGTGTAAAAAAATCAGTAAAAACAAAACAAGATAATAACTTATATACAGCAAAACAACAGGCTAGAGGTCGCAATTTTTACCTTAATAAAGGCTTCTCATATAGTGAAGTTGATGCTATAATAAATAAGAGAAATAATCAATGGCAAACATCTATGCAGCTAGCTATAGAATGTGACCCTTCTATTAATCCTCGTAAGGGAAGAAACAGACATCAGTTAATAGAACAGTATGGATATACAAAAGCTTGCGATATTATTGCATCTCGATTAAATGCTTCAATTTCTAAACCAGAAAAAAATATACGGAATTTACTGTCAGATAATTGGCAATCTCAGTGGTATATAAATACAGGTAACAAATTTTTTATATATGATTTTATTAATCATGCAGCTAAAATTATATTAGAATTTAATGGTGATATATGGCACGCTAATCCAGAATTATACTCTGAAAATTGGATTAACCCTATAACAAAAAAAACAGCAAAAGAAATATGGAAACATGATAAAGAAAAAAAAATTATAGCTGAATTATTAGGTTACAAAGTTGTAACTTTTTGGGAAAAAAACTATAACGAACTCCGATATAACGAACTCCGATATAATAATAAAGCAATACAAAATAAACTATATGAAATCATTAACGGTAACATTTAAAGATCTATTCGAATTCCTTAACATTGGTGATGATATTAATAATATCGAGTTTACAGATACTCAACTTTATGTCTTAACACCAACAAAGGAAGTAGTACCTATTAGAGGATATATTAAAAAAACGGAACATGAGATTGTAAATGTTAAGCTTGAAAACGGAGATGAATTTAATGTTTCATCTCGGCATTTAGTCTTTGAAGAAGGTGAGTGTAAATTTGTAAAAGACTGTCAAACAGTTGATACGATTTATGGTTCATCTAAAATTTCTTCAATTCAAACTGTTAATACAAATGCGGAAGTTTATGATATATCAATTGATGCACCTCATGTCTATATAACACCGAATGGTGTTATTCATCATAACACTTCCTACCTCTTGCAGTTGATGGAAGCTCTCTCAAATAACGGTTACAATACTGGATATGCTTCTGGCGAAGAGAATCAATATCAGATCGCCTTTACATGCAACCGTTTGAACGTGAAAAATATTCAAATCGCTAATATTCAAGATATTGATGAGTTGGTTGAGGCGACTAAAATTTTTGATGTATTGGTCATCGATTCCTTTCAAGCATTGACTACTAAGAATAAGCTCAATCAAGCTGAGCTTGAGCGTTATGCTGTAAGCGCTTTGATTAAAGCTGCAAAAGAGAACGAGTGTGCTGTATTCTTTATCATGCACCTTACTAAAGACGGTAAGCTGAAAGGATCCTCGCTGGTACCTCACTCAGTCGATGTCAATATTCAAATTATGCCTGATACAGAGGGAGATAGTAGTGGTCGAATCTTCTCAGTCTATAAGAATCGGTTCGGTCCTACGAACGATTATTCTGCAACTCTTGGTTATAACGGATTTCAATTCACCGGTAAACGTGAAGGTGATATGGGTAAATCTAAAAAGACTCGTAAGCAAGATATTGAGAAAGAAATTCTTGAGCTTGATCCTCCTCTTATTACTAAAAATCTGATTATTGAAAAATTTAAGCTTACTCCTTCTCAAGCCTACCTTACTCTCAAGGAGCTTGTTGATGCAAATAAACTTGTTAAAATTGGGCGCGGTGAGAGTAGCGTCTGGAAGAAAACTATCTAACCTATGAAAACTCGAATTAGCCTTTGCTTAGCTACTCTGCTTGCGTCCTGCCAGAGCATTCAACATAACACTTATACTGCAGTACGGACGGCACAATATAAAAAACTTATTTGTCGTGTAACTTATTATACTCCTGATAAAAAATGGGGCACTCAAGTGTCTGCACCAGGCGTTAAGATAGCCACTCAAGGAGTGACTGTCGCTGCTCATCCTGACTTTAAATTTGGCACAAAGGTATCTATTCCGAGACTAAAAGGAATCTTAGATGATGGACTTTTCATTGTACAAGATAGAGGCAGCGCTGTAACAAAAAAGAAAGCTTCAAAAGGTAAAGCGTACGTCGTTGATATCTATCTTGCCAGTACTAAATCTCTTAAATTTTATACAAATTTACCTGAATATATGGATGTATACTTTGCAAAACCATAATGAACTAGTATATAATAAGTTATAATAAAAACTTTAATTAAAAATGAATAAACTGACTATCGAAAACAGCGAAAATTACGCTGCACATTACGTTACTTTGAAAACGCTGCTGGCGATTCCGGGTGCAAATAATATCCAGCATGCTGTTATCAACGGTAATCTTGTCATTGTTTCAAAAGACTCTAAAGTAGGTGATAAGGGTGTATTTTTTCCAGTAGAGAGTCAACTAGCCGGATCCTTTGCAGCGAAAAATAATCTTCATTCTGACCAAATGTTGAATGTTGATCAGACCAAGAAGGGATACTTTGGCGATAAGCGACGAGTTCGGTGTATCAAATTCATGAAAGTTCCAAGTGAAGGATTGTTTTGTCCTCTAGAATATTTTGAGGCTTGGCGCGGAATTAAAGTTTCCGAATGGGATAATGTTGCTGATAACCACGCCTTTGATACCATCGATGGTGAAGAATTGTGTAGGAAATATCTGATCCGCGAAAAGCAAATCCCAGGCATTGCAGGTAAAAAAATAAAAAAACTGCCAAGTCGTTTGATTGAAGGTCAATATCATCTCCACTACGATACCTCTAAGCTGGCTGATAACATTCATTTGATTGATCCTGATGATTATATTGTGATCTCCGATAAATTTCACGGTACTAGTCTCAACTGTGGTCGCGTTTTACTAAAGCGAAATTTATCCTGGTGGGAGAAAATTAAGAATTTTTGCGGATTGAATGTTCAATTAGCTGAATACGAAAATGTTTATGCTAGTCGTGCGGTGATTAAATCTCTCATTGCGCAAAGCAATCATTACTACAAGGAAGATGTTTGGCACGGAGGCTTTAAAACGATTGAGCATGCTCTGACAGATGGAATTCAAATCTATGCGGAAATCGTAGGTTATACTCCATCTGGAAGTAAGATTCAGGGTAAGTGGACTTATGGCTGCAAGCCTGGAAAATTTAAAGTAGTCGTTTATCGAGTGACTCATACGTCTCCTAGTAACGTAGTAACAGAGTATTCAATGCAGGAGGTCATTCAGTTCTGCAAGGATAATAAGCTAGAGCATGTTCCTATCTTTTACCAAGGTCAAGCGAAGGATTTGTTTCCTCATCTACAGCTTGAATCTCATTGGCATGATGAATTTCTTAAATGCTTGAAAACTTCGTTTAATATGGAGAAAATCTGCAAAGAGTGTAACACTGGCGTTCCTGCTGAAGGTATTTGTTTGCGAAATGAAACCAAAGGACTCAGAGCGCTTAAGCTTAAGTCGTTTGCGTTTAATCTTAAAGAATCAGAAGCGCTAGATAATGGAATCGTCGATTTGGAATCGGATGATGCGGAAGAATTAGAACACACTATTTAACTTTGCAAACCAGAATGAACTAGACTATAATAAATATATACTAAATGATTATAACTGCTGCAACCTCTATACGTCATGGTAAATATAAATGTCTATTCAATAAAGTAAAAAAACTGAATAAAATTATCGAGCCTAATATTAAAACGTTATATGAACTAGTTAATATACCTGAAGATATTAAGATACATTTTAGACCTATTCGCAATGTCGCATTAATCGGTCAATATGTTTCTACTACTCATACTGTGGAAATAGATCCTCGTAAAGGAAAAATAGATGAACTTCTGTCAACAGTATGTCATGAGTTAGTGCATGCAGAACAATATCATGAAAATCGCTTAACAAGTGATCATAAGTTTTTTTATTGGGGAGGAGAAAAGCATAGATATACTCTCAGTAATGATATTTATTTTAACTTTCCCTGGGAGATTGAAGCTTGCGACCGTCAATATACTCTGTACGATGCTGCTTTTAAAGAATCATTTTTAACTAAGAAAAATATCAAATAGATGTTAAAACGAACTACTATATAATATTATTATAACGAAACTTTTAGCAATTCTGCTAACAACACAAAAACAAAAAACAAAAACAAACATATGAAACGTAACTCCGCCTGGTTCAAAAATCGCAATGCAACTAAAAATCCTAAGCTCTTTAACGTCTATCTTGAGCGTGATAGCAAAGGTGAATTTCATCTACTTGGTAATATGACTCGGATGCTTAATCGCACTAAAGGTACTGTAGACATGTCTAACTTGGATACGCCTGAGTGGGAACGAGTTAATACTCGCGCATTGGGTCGATTGGTTAATAAGCAAGGCCTTAAGTTTGCTTAAGGTTCGGTTGCATATGCTATATAAAATGATTATATAGCATATAAATTTGGCTCGTAAGCATAGATGACGATGCATCGGTTTTGTAATCCGACGAGGAGTGTTCAAGTCACTCACGAGCCTCTCTTTAATTGCACGTATAGCTCAGTGGTAGAGCGCCTCATTGATAAAGAGGGGGTCATAAGTTCGAATCTTATTACGTGCACCACTTTTAAAAAATGATTAATTTTCGCAAGCTTGAGAATATTACGAAAGCTCTTAAGCCTACCCATCAGACCGGTCGTTCTTTTCATACTACGTTTGTCTTCAATAAAAAAAAGCTAGTTTGTATCGCAAATAATGATTACTCTAAACAACACCGTTATCATAAATTTGGTCATTACAAAGCTAAAGTCAATACTGGTAACTACATTGCAGGTATCCATTCTGAATGCTCTGCTATTATTAAGATGGGACTTGAAGATTGCGCGCATTTGACATTCGTTAATATTCGTATTGACAATCAAAATAAAGTAGCTGTATCAAAGCCTTGCGATAATTGTCAAGCTTTGCTTAATAGCATAGGATACAAAAAAATCTGGTATTATAATGGAGCTGAATATATCTGTTAAAAAAGTAGATTAACAAGAAAAGGAGTATATAATTAATAAAAGATCAATATTTTAATTAAAACAATGTATGCCATATTAAATACTTATATGAAATGTGAATATGGCTGTAATAATGAAGCAAAGTTTATAACTAAGCAAGGTAAAAATATCTGTAATAAATCTTGGAACTCGTGTCCAGCGAATAGATCTAAAAACTCAACTGGATTAAAGCATTGTTATAATATGAATCAACGAAATGGAGGTTTTAATGATGAAGCAAGAGAAAAATCTATTATAACGAAACAACAAAACCAAGTTAGCCGCTTTATAAACGGTGAATCTAATACTCTATCTAATCATGCAATTAAAAAATTACTATTAAGAGAATATTTTATAGACGATAAATGTGTAATTTGTAACCTTAGTGAATGGAGAGGACAAAAGCTTAATTTAGAATTGGATCATATTGACGGAAATAATTTTAATAATACTTTATCTAATCTAAGATTACTTTGTCCAAATTGTCATTCTTTAACCGACACTTATTGTGGTAAAAATAAAAATACAGGTAAAACCAAAGTTTCTGATGAAATCTTACTTGCATCTCTAATAAAGGAGTCTAATATAAGACAAGCACTAATACATGTCAATCTCTCTCCTAAGGGCGGCAATTATTCAAGAGCAACTAAACTTTTAACAAAACATAATATGCAAAAATAATATTTAAATGCGGATGTGGTGAAATGGTAAACACAACAGACTTGTAGAAATTGAGTGCCTTGTTGGAAACGACAGGAGTAGAACTCGTCAAATTCGGTGAACGCTTTAAAATGCCAATACCGAGCCAAGCTAAGATAGAAATATCTTTGAAGGTGTAGAGACTAGACGGCGAGAATCTAAGGTAGTAATACTAAGATTAAGGTATAGTCCAGACCACAAACAGATATGGTAGCGAAAGCTATAGTGGTAAGAAAATCTGTCATCAATTGATTTGGAGGTTCGAGTCCTCTCATCCGCACCAATTTACAGACGCTTAGCCCAAATAGAGGCAGTAGAGCTAATTCTACTCCAGTACTAGTTAAAATCTAGTAGCGTCTACTTAACTCAACAACAAATAAAACCAATATGGAAACACAAAACACAGAACAACCCGACGTACACAAAACCTATAGCGAGCTTCAAGGTCATCTCGATGCTGCTATGATGAACGACATTAAATTTACTGAAGGTAATAAATCTGCCAGCACTCGAGCTCGTAATTTTCTTCAAGAGATTATTAAGCTTGCTAAGCAGCGCCGTGGAGAGATTACTGCAGAGAAGAATGCTCGTCAACCAGCCGTAGAAGCCGTAGAAGCAGTTTAAGTAATTAAAATGCTCACTCAATTACAACCAACCATACCTCTACTAACACCAAAAGGTAAAGGCTTTGCTCATTTTGTAATTGACTATTCTCAGGAACACGATCTATTATGGGTCGTGTTCCTTGATGAAACAGGAGAGTGTTGGACTTTCCCTAACGCAGATATACGGCTGCAATCCAACTTTACATTAAATAGAAAACCGGAAGGTGGCGCTGAGGCAGCAAACAGGACTTGAAATCCTGGCTATCTGGAAAATGGATAAGAGTTCGATTCTTTTACCTTCTGCCATTAACTTCTTAATATCATATCTATTGCAGCAAAAACTGTAGATGCACCTGTAATAGATTTAGCAGCTATAACAAAAGTATCAGGAGTTCCGTTAATACGAGTTCCGAGTATAGCTAGCTCACCTAATAGGTCACCTCCGCCAGTTCCGGCAGCAGAAGATCTACCATTATCTACAAAGCCTGACATTAAGTTAGTACCGCCAGATAATCCGAGTGATGCGCTACCGTTCGCAAGCTGAACTAAATCTGTATCTAATAAATTATTATACACAAGTGAGCCTCCTGTTATAGTAGGATTCTGAACAATTCTATATATAACGCTATTAGCACCTGAATTAAAGATATGAACGCTTTTAGCTACAAGGCTAAGATCACTAGCTGTTGGATTTAATCTTACTGCAATAATTGGTTTAAATGTTAGATCATTTGTTGTTACACCAACCATCGCCGCACCAGGAGTTGCTGAAAGTTCTGCTGTAATAGGAGAACCAATATACTCCTCACCTCCCTCAGACATAACACTAGTACAAATATGGCTCATTGTACCAGATCCTGCTCCAGTCTGTCTTATTTCATAACGTACTGGTTGATTACCAGATGTCATATAAGGTACCGTTAATCCTGCCGTATGGGTAAATTCATGAGCATATATAGTTTTACCTGCTATATTAAAACCGCATCTAATTCTCCCAACACCTAGCCATTCATAATCAATGACTAACAGCTGCGCAAAATTAAAATTGATGGTTAATCCAGAAGGACCTGTACCATCTAATCTATCTAAATTCCACGCAGGTTGAGCAGCTGATAAAGCAGAGTATGTACCTTCTGCTTTTAATACTCTAAATGCAACATATCCTGTCAGACCATCCGTTGACTCAATAAAGATGCCATCAACTGGATTATACGGAGCGGAAGATAAGCCATGAAATAATCCAATCCGTTTTGTTACATTAACTTGTGGAGCAAATACTCCTGTAAAATAAGCAAGCATTGATTTACCGGGCTGATAATTAAATCGAGCTGATGTTTGTCGTATGACATAATCCCCACTAGCGGCTGTAGTCATCTTAGTTAAGCTATCACCTTTCTGCCAGACACTTGTAGCGGTACCATTAATAACTTCATCAAAGATATTAGGAAGTTTACCCGTTAATTGCTTAGCATCAAAAAGAGTCTTTGGAGATGTGACTCGTAATTTACCAAAACCATCTAATGCTGCATTGTCTCCAAACGGTAAACCATTTGTCTGATCAGCTGTAATATCATACGTTAGCATGGCATACTTAGGAAATGCTAACGTTTCAACACCGCCGTACGGAGTCTGTCGAGTAGTACTCAGCTTTGGAAAATTAGTGTCGTTAACAATTTCGACGTACTTGTTGTACTCAATCGTTGGTAGCGGTGCTCGTACGTCAGAATTAATAGACATAATACTATTTAATAAAAAACTAGATTAGTCTCTGGATTAAAATGAACTATCATATAATATAAGAACAATACGATGTTAATTATTAAATCAATTATTCAATTTTTGACTTTTAAAGCTTCTGAGTATAATGAGCTTAAAAAGGTAAAACAAAACAGATCTAAATTTATTCAACAAATCATCACTGATGGTAACAATTATAGCCTCGCTCGATTCTATAATGCTAAAGGTGAGCGTATTCGAGGCAAATATGAAGGCCTACGTAAAACTAAAGTAACTAATACTAAACTTAATCTTCACCCTCTCGAAGTTTATTACAGCAACAAATGAAAAAAACTACCTCATCTCTTCAAGTAGATATCGCCTCTCATCAAGCTAGAATTATTGAATTACAAAAACCAACTCGACATAGAAAAGGCAGTCGGTTATGGCCTACTGATAAGGATCGAGTACATTTAATTAAAATGTATGAAGATCTAATTGCAACAATGCAAACAAAAGCTTAAATATAATTTTCCTCCAGTAGCTCATCGGTCAGAGCGAAAACTTCATAAGTTTTGGGCAGTTGGTTCAACCCCAACCTGGAGGACCAAAATTTAAATAGTAGATATTTAAAACAAACCGTATAAAATAATAAATTATGAAACATAAACTAAAAACCACAATCGCATCACTAATCCTATCATTCAGTACTCCTGCATGGGCCGGCCCAAAAGAACCTGTACCTACTCAAGTAAGTCCTCTTAACGAAGTAAGTACTCAAGTAACTGCTGGATATGCTACAGACTATATCTGGCGCGGTGTTAAGAGTGGTAAAAATCTTTTTGAAGGTAGTCTTCAATTTGGTGTAAGTCTTGAAGAGAATACTGCTATTGTTATTGGCGCTTATGGTGCTGGTGCTGAAGACTTTGATCGTACAGAAGTTGACTTTACTGCTGGAGTTGTTCATGACTTCGGTCCAGTTACTGGCACGGCTGAGTATACTTATTATAATTACAACGCTGTTGCTGGAGCGGATACTCAAGAGCTTGCTCTTGGAGTTGAATATGTCTTGCCTTTTGACATTAAGTCAACGTTGAAGTACTTTATCTCTATTGAAGGAGATAATGATGGATATAGTGAATTTGCTCTGAGCAAGAACTTTGTCCTAAATGAATCGCAATATCTTATCGGGACCGTTACTGAAGGCTTTCTTATTGAAGCTGGCGAGTTTGCTCATACAACCACGGACTTGAGTTATAATTATCGATTCTCTTCTGGAGTTACTGCTTCACCTTTTGTATCGTACAGCTTTGGACATGAAGGTGTACATAATACAGATGCTGGTTTTGCTGCTGGTGTTAAGGCTTCTTTTAAGTTCTAATATGCTTAATTTGATTGTCGTTACTCTTGTTTTGTGGTGTAATGGTAGCACAGGAGGTTTTGATTCTCTTAGTCGAGGTTCGAATCCTTGCAAAACAACACAACTACGAGTAGGTCAACAAGTCCAATATACGCTACCAACATATAGAGTTGTTAGCAGCAGGTAATAAAATGAACCCTCAGATTCAAGTCTGAGGGTTCATTATGAACTATAATATAATTAAGTATGATTAATGTTGCGAGAAACATCTTACCTAAAGATAAATTTACGGTAGCAGTATCAGGTGGCATTGATAGCATCGCAGCAGCTCATTTATTAATTCGTCTGTACGGACCTGATAAGGTAAGTGTATGTCATTATAATCATAATCTTCGACCGCAAAATGATCTAATGGAGGCTAAAGTTAAGCAATTTTGCGATCATAACTACGCTAACTATTCATCAGCTATTAGAGAGGATAAGCCTATTACAGGTAGCATTGAAAATAGTCTGCGAATTGATAGATTAAACTTCTTTAAGACTTTGAACGCTAATATTATTTGCTGTCATCATATTAATGATGCTGTAGAGAGTTATGTTATGAATATGCTTAGAGGTTGTCCTGAGTATATGCCTATTCCTGTCATTACTCAGCTAGATTTGTACGCAATCATTAGACCATTTATTCGCACCACAAAAGCTGATTTGGTTGAATACGCAGAAAATAATAATCTTCAGGAATATATTGTAGAGGATGAAACTAATGTAGATACATCATATCGTCGAAATTGGATCCGACATGATATTGTACCTCAATTTTCGCAATTTGGTTTAACAAAAATCGTCCGCAAAAAATTCTACAACAAAATTTAAACGAACTAAGATATAATATAAATATAGAAGATACTTTAATTAATATATTACCTAGCATGTCTATTACTTATGAAATTGAAGACGATACAGATGAAGTGATTGAAATTGAGCCTGATGAGCTTACAGAAGATGATGAATAACGAACTCTAATATAATAATATAAAGATGGAATTTAAATTCAAAACAATTACAGATATCAAAAAGGTTTTAAACTTGTCTGGTCTAGGCTGGAAACCATCAGCTGATTACAATACAACCGGCAATATTGAAACTAATACTACTTGCGGTAAAAAAATAGTACGACATACTTTCGGCCGATTATTTACCTTAATTCCAACAGAACATATGAAGCGAAAAGATACAATACTTGCTAATATTGAAAAGCTTGAAGAAGAAATGCACCGTTGCTATGATATAGGATATCATGAAGATTTGTGCCCTTATGAAAGCGATCTCGTTAAGCTTTACAATGAGCTACACGTAATTGAGCGAGATGAGAATACATTAATACATCAAATTTCTAATATTTGCTGCGCATAATAACCAAATACATATCAATCTACCAATCACACCTAATATAATTAATACAATGCAGACTATTACTACCAACGCTGAGATTTTTGAACCTGTTTCATTTTTTAATGAAGCTGCTAATGATATAGAAACTATTAGTGGTAACTCATCTGATGAATACACCAACCGCGTTTCTTATCTATACTTAGATGGCTCACTTTTATATAGCAAAAAAACAGCTAGCAAGTTTTATGAAAATATTTTTACTTCATCATATAAAGACGATGGTGAAGTATATGCTATGTCTGAATATCTTTAACTATGATTAATAATATTAAGTATATGAGTGAATGGTTGAGACGTAATGGTACCACCGTCTCAGAATCAAAACTTAGTGAAGGTTACGTTGCACATCTTTTAGATTTTTCGACCAATAATTGTTCAGGAACTTTGTACAAAGATAGAAACGGTAACTGCAAAGTTCTTAACCTCGTCAATATTGCACTACCAGGTGATTATAATCAGATGTCGTATACCGATATTTGTAAATACCTAAAAAGTGCGGTGTTAACTGATTAAAAAGAAACAATACTAGTAGATTTTTTAACGAACTAGTATAAAATATAGTATAGACAATAATAATATTCCTAGTAACGCACATAGCGTGCGGCCGGCCTGTTACGCCGTGTGAGCTTGGGGCGGTGCCAAGACTAGGAGCCAATTTAATACAGGTAATCGGCAAAGTTGGAGAGTTGCGACAGACTGTAAATCTGTTTCCTTGGATGAGTAGGTTCGAATCCTACATTACCTATTTTTTACCTCATAATAATTATTACCTCATAATAATTATTACCTCATAATAATTATTACCTCATAATAATTATTACCTCATAATAATTATTACCTCATAATAATGCAAATTACAATCTCAAAAACGTTTAAGAATAAAAACTACCAGAAATATGCCTCGACTATAGATAGCTTAATTTTATTCTTAAAAAATATTGAGCGTTGGAGCAAGTTAAAAAATATCTTTGATAAACTTCCTGTACCGTTACAAGTAAACGTTAAAGTGTTGCCTAAAAACTTACGTGGTCGCGCTTTCGGCAACAAATTGCAGAAGCTATATATCATTGAAGTAGATCCTAGAGAAAGTATTGATGATGTTATCAAGACAGTCTTTCATGAGCTTGGACATATCAAGCAATTCCTCTCTGGTAGTCTAGTATACGATCAAGATATCTGGTACTGGAAAAAGAAAGACTTTACCAATACTCAATCTCATTTAAAATATCTTGATTTCCCATGGGAGGTTGAAGCAAGAGCGTTTGCTGATAAATTTGTACAGTTGTATAGCGCCGCGGTGTTCAAGACGTATGCGGAAAAATATGAACGCAAAAAATAATATTTAAACGAACTCTGATATAATATTATTATAAACTATGAAACATAAAAAAGACGCAGAACTAATCGCCACCGCATACGACAATATCTTAGAAGATACTGACACAGCTTCAAATAAAACAATCGAACAGCTTGCTACTATCAGCGATGAAGCGCTTGATAATGCATATCAATATGGTAGAAGCACGCCTAGTAATACCTTTGGATGGCAGGCAAATCTTAAGAGCGCTGAGTTTGCCGCAGATGCTATAGCGAGAGGAATTACTGATATTGAACGCATTAGTGACGCTATTCATAAAGGCTGGAATGAAACCGCTAAACGATTTGTACAAGACCCTGATCAATTTGATGATACTCAGAAGCTACGCGACAATGGTAAATTTGATGCAAAGCTAGCGCAGCGAGAAAAGTTAATGAATATTGGATACAGTCAATTGCCAGATGATGAGAAGGAAAAGGATCGAGTTGTAGCACGCGCACTCTTGCAAGCTATCCAAGGTAATAACGAACTCTGATATAATAGTAGTATAGAAAAGATATTCTCCTATCGCTTAATGGTTAAAGCCTTGGCCTCATAAGCCAATGATCAGAGTTCAATTCTCTGTGGGAGAACCAATTTCTTATAATCAACTAACATCCAATGCTGAATATTAATACTAAAACGTTTGATAAAATCGCTGAAGAGATTTTTAAAGTTTTTCAAAACTACAACCTGACTAATGTATCAACAGATAACGATGCTAAAACTTATGCTAATATTATTTTGCATCGAATGAGTACCTGCACTGAATTTGATGCACAAGATATTAGATACACTATGAATCATATCGTGCAGTATGATAATGAAGTAGCATCTAATAGAGTAAGAAAATATATTGCAAATTCAATTTAATTTTATATAATAAAGAAAACAGCTTATGAATAATAAACACAACGACAACATAACATCAAAACAACGTGAACTTAGCAATGATGCTCTTGCTGTATATGAAGATGCATTAATTAGAAATTATGTAGAGTATACTCATAATTTACGCGCTTATGACGAGCTTCAAGCCTTGAGTGATACTTTAGATACTGTCGCTAATTGTAATTATCAAATTAATGACGATAGTATCCTAGATTTGGTTCCTCAAATTAATACTATCTTAGAATCTTATAATGATCCTGATAATTCTAATAATAATTATGGTTATCGCTATCAGTCAAAAAATAAAATTGCACTCGCAGAATTAAAGAAAAAACTCGATGAGATTTATTCTACAGCAAATACAGCCAGTCTTAACAATGATTCACTTACTGATATTACTGATATTACTGATGACGAGCTTTTTAACATACCCACAGACATGCATCTATCTATTGTAAAAGCTGCTGAAGTAGCTCGTATAAATGCTAATCTAGCAGAAGTAGCAGAAGTAGCCGTACAAGAAGCGCTAAAGTATACAAATGCATTACGTAAACAACCTCATTACACGTCAAAAGATGCTAATAAAAACGCGACAGCGTTTTATAAAGCTAAACTACAACAGTATGTAGATAGAGCTATTAAATGTGTGAATGAGTCGGAAAAATTCCGTGATGAATATTTTAATGGCTATTATAACGACTAAAAAATCAATAATGAACTCAGATATAATTAACGTACAGTAGAAATACTAATAACAAACTAATAACAAACTAAATCAAATGATCGAATCCCTTACTCCTGAACAAACCGCTAAAATGCCTGAGTATACCAAGAAGTGGCTCAATATCGGTATTAATACTGATCGCCTTGATTACGACGAGACTGTCGAAATCATCCATAAGGTGCAGACTCATCTGCTTAAGACTGAGACTACTCCAGTGATTATTGTCAATAACCCTGTAGAAGCTTGGGTTGCTTGTCACTTCCTTAAAGCTGGTGTTGAAGTGAAAGATGTTCCTGCGAAAGTTGAAGAATACTTTGTCAAAGGACTTAAAATGGAAATTGAAACTTATACGACTCCTTACCTTAATGGTTCGTTCGATGCAAACGTTTGGAGCTTCTATGACTTTTTCAAAGACGAAGTAGGTATTGACTTTAAAGATGCGAGCGAGAATTATGCCATCTGGCATGCGACTCATAAGCTCGGTCAGATCTATCCGATGCCTACTGCAGTAGTCGTGAGTCAGAAGCCTACTGTGATTCATCTTAATGAAGATAACGTTACCCATTGTGATGGCGGTCCTGCGATTGCATACGATGGTCATGGCTTGAATGAGATCTTTATCCTCAACGGGACTCGAGTCCCGAAATGGCTTGCAGTTACTCCGAGTAACCAACTGACGCTCGAGCAGTATAACGATCTTGATAATGCTGATCATAAGATGGAGTTTGTTCGAAAGTTTGGGGTAGAGCGTATGCTTTCTTTTGGTAAGAAGATTGACTCTTACGAAAACTATCCTAACGAAGAATGGTGGACGAAGAGTGAGTATGAACTCTGGGATATGGCTGCTCTTTTCCCTAACATTACTTACGCTCCTCACTTGAAGATGTTGAATCAGACCGTTGGCGTCTGGCACGTTGAGAGTGTATCTCCTGAGTGTAAGAATCTTAAGCAAGCAATTGCTGAACGACTTGGTGACATTGATTTGACTGATCATGAAATTGTTGGTATCGCTTAATTTAAATAAAAATAAATAAAAAAAATAAATATATGAAAAATAAAATTATCCTTCACGGTGAATGTATCGTAGCTCAGTGCGCAAGCCTGCCTGCAGACGCTATTGCTGAGACTCATACTACTAAATCAGTTATCGTTGCTAATAGTGAAGTGACGGGAAACCATCACGTTATCGCTAATAAGCCTGGAGTTACTTTTTATAACTCCAAGACTACTGGTAAGCGTTATATGAATAGTACGGTGCCGACTGATATCAGTTGCGTGATGGCTGAACGTCATACTACGATTGATATTGTTCCTGGAACTTATATGATTGGAATTCAGCAAGAGTATGACTACATCGCTCAGGCAAAACGAAATGTAGCAGATTAACATCTGAAACAGTAGCCCTCTGAAGACATCAAACTTCAGAGGGCTTTTTTATTATAATAAAATGAATAACGACAATGTGACAAAATCTTTAAAGTCTTCTAACCTTGGAGTTTGGAATAATGTAGGATTTAAAATATGGATGTTGACAGATTATGCTCTATGGTATAATGATTCTTTTAATTTTAAACGTATCATTATAAAAAATCCTGTAGATGACTCTGTAAGAGGTTACTTCAAACAAAAATAATTATGAATAAAATTAACGATGCTATAAGATATTCTGTAGAAGATTCTGTAGAAGATTTTGTATGGAATTCTGTAGATGATTCTGTATGGGATTCTGTATGGAATTCTGCAAAGGAATCTGTAGGATATTCTGTATGTGATTCTGTAGAGCGTTCTGTAGAAGATTACTTCGCAAAACGAACTTCGCTAAAATAAAGCAATGAGTGACTACACCGTTCGTGAAGCTCTATGGATAAATGAAGCTGTATGGAAAAATGTACATTGTACAGTAAATTCCTCTATAGGTAACACAGTATGTCATAGAATAACTGGTACAGTAAAATATTCTAAATGGCCGCCTTCAAAAGAAAATACTTATGCAGTATGGTGGAACGTAAGGTCTTCTGTAGCAGATGCTGTAAAATATTATTTTAACAAAAATGAATATTAAAAAAATTAACGATGCTACAGAATTATCTGTATGGAATTCTGTATTGAATTCTGTAAGGACTTCTGTATGGCTTTCTGTAGGTATTTCTACAAAGGGTTCTGTAAGAGATTACTTCAAACAAAAATGATTATGACCAATTTTAACATTCATAAAGCTGTATGGAGTTCTGTAGAGAATTCTGTAGAGAATTCTGTATGGGGTTCTGTAGGAGATTCTGTATGGAATTCTGTAAGATATTCTGTATGGGATTCTGTAGGGATTTCTGTAGGGAATTCTGTAGCGGATACTGTAAGGGTTTCTGCATGGGATTCTGCAAGAGATTACTTTCAAACGAACTCCGATAAAATAAAATGAACTCAAAATAATAATAACCTCAAAATAATAACAATATGATTAAACTAAAAAGCAAAGAAATAACCACAGAAGATAATAAACTAATTCATGAAGCAAGAGATACTATTCAAGCTTTGCAACAAAAACAAGACGTGGTGTTTCATAATCTCTTGCAAGCTCTCAATCTAAAAATAGGACCTGAAGACGATCGAGCGCCAGACTATGATTATCTGTTCGATTATGTGCATAATAATATCTTCTTCGAACCAGTTGTAACAGCAATAGAAGAGAATGAATCATGAGAATGAAACTAGAAGGCAATGCTAGTTTATATAAAATTAACGGTGCTGTAACAGTTTCTATATATAATTCTGTAAGAGGTATTGTATGGATTTTTGTAGCGGATTCTATAAGATTTTCTGTAAGGGCTTCTGTAAGATCTTCTGCAATAGGCTCCATATCGCCTTTTGTATTCGCTTCTATAAAAGATTACTTCAAACAAAAATAATTATGAATAAAATTGACAACTTTGTAAAAACTTCTGTATGGGATTATATATGGGATTCTGTATGGGACTCTGTAGAGGATTGCGTATGGTATTATGTAGGAACTTCTGTATGGGACTCTGTATGGGACTCTGTAGCGAATTCTGTATGGGATTCTGTAGGGTCTTCTGTAAGAAGTTCTGTAACGGATTCTATAAGAAGTTCTGTAGAAGATTCTGTAAGAGATTACTTCCAATAAAAATGAATAATAAAGCAATGACCAACACTAATATTCGCGAAGCTGTATATTATTCTGCAAGGGATTCTATAGAGGATTTTGTAAGGGATTCTGTAGCGGGTTCTGTATGGGACGCTGTATGGGGTTCTGTATGGAGTTCTGTAAGATATTCTGTATGGATTTCTGTATCGGATTCTGTATGGGATTCTGTATGGAGTTCCGTAAGGGATTCTGTAGAAGATTACTTCAACAAAACGAACTCCACTAAAATAAAGCAATGACCAACTTTAACATTAATGATTCTGTATGGTGGGCTGTAGCGGATTCTGTAGGGGATTCTGTAGAGGATTTTGTAAGGGATTCTGTAGCGGGTTCTGTATGGAGTTCTGTAGAGGATTCTGTAAGGGGGTCTGTAAGGGGTTCTGCATGGAGTTCTGTAGCTCGTTCTGTAAGTGTTACTGTAGTAGATTCTGTAAGCGATTCTGCAAAAAATTACTTCAACAAAACGAACTCCACTAAAATAAAGCAATGACCAACTTTAACATTAATGATTCTGTATGGGATTCTGTATGGGATTCTGTATGGGCTTCTATAGAGGGTTCTGTAGGGGCTTCTGTAAGTGTTCCTGTGTGGAATTCTGTATGGGATTCTGTAGGGGATTCTGTAGCGGATTTTGTAGAGGATTCTATACGGAGTTCCGTAAGAGATTACTTTACAACACGAACTCCGATAAAATAAAGCAATGAATAATACTATCATTCGTAGGACTGTAAGGGATTCTGTAAGGAGTTCTGTAGCGGATTCTGTATGGGATTCTGTAGGGTCTTCTGTAAGGTATTCTGTATGGGATTCTGTAAGGGTTTCTGTAGTGGTTTCTGTATGGCGTTCTGTAGAGTCTTCTGCAAAAGATTACTTTTCAAATGAACTCCGATAAAATAAAGCAATGAACAACTCTACCGTTTATAAAGCTGTATGGGATTCTGTAGGGTCTTCTGTAAGGTATTCTGTATGGGTTTCTGTAAGGTATTCTGTAAGGGTTTCTGTAAGGTATTCTGTAAGGTATTCTGTATGGGATTCTGTAGGGTCTTCTGTAAGGTATTCTGTATGGGATTCTGTAGGGTCTTCTGTAGGGTCTTCTGTAAAAGATTACTTTCGAAATAAAATGATCTCAAAATAATAATCACCTCAAAATAATAACAACCTAATAATATGATTGAACTAACAAAACGAGAAGTAACCGACGAAGAACAAATTCTAATTGACGCAGTGCGAGAAGATATCCAAGCAATGCAAAAGAAACAAGACGAAATGTTCGAAAATCTAGCAAAAGCATTAAACATTGTTGCTAGTGATAGCGATGAAGAACGAGTATACAATTACGATATCTTGTTCGATTATGTATACAATAATGCCTTTATCGAAGCAATCAAGAACGACGAACAAGATGAAGAGAATGAATCATGATGATGAAGCCAGAAGGTAATGGAGGATTAGATAAAGTTATCCTGATAGCTATTGTGATCTGTTGGATTATCATTTGGCTAGCGTGTAACTTGGCAAAATCGCTAATGTATCTTAACCTCTTCTAAATGAACGCCAACGAGCGTAAAATACAAGAGGAAGACAGAAAGGCTGCAATAAGGAAATGGTTTCCTTCTTGAAGGAAATACTAAAATATTGAGACAAAAAAGGGGTTTGCGGTTGAAATATGAGAAATATAAGAGAGTGGTGAATTTCTGCTGAAAAATACAGTTCTTACTAATGAGCAGAAATAAAAGAATTGAGCAGAAACAAAAGATTTAGGAGAAAATATGAGCCTAATCAGAAAAATTAGAAAAAGGAGAAAACCAATCCTAATCAGAAAAAGGAGAAACCCCATTACCCATTACCGCAAACCCCATTTCCGCTCAGCTTTACGAACTCCGATATAATGATGGGGTAATAACCAACCAATACTCAAAACAATGACTGAAAAACCTAAATACTGCGGCGTTCTGACTTCTCCTGAAAGCAAAGTCCTTCTAAATGAACTGCGTAGCAAGATTCCAGGAATGACCGAAGCGACAATGATGCACTTCTTTATTACGGAGACCTTTAAGAACGCCGATTTTATCGCCGCCTTTCTGGAAGATATGAACGCCGAGGCACAAATTGCCAAGGAAATCGCCGATATGACCCGCAAAGAGAAGTATCAAGCATTTCTCGCCAATGGTCGGCAACTCCGAGCTGCTGCACGCACTAAGAATCCAGCTAAGACTCCTAAGGTCACGAAGGCTCCTAAGGTCGCGGAGACTCCTAAAGCGACCCCTCAATGGAGCATCAAAATCACCGACATCGCTCCTCCAGATGCAGAATGGTCTTGCGGAGATGAAGAATAGTATGAATGCGCTGAGAAGCGCTGGGTCTTTCCTTGTTGAATACTGATTAGTATATTCTCACTGTAGTAGACAGCTTCTTAGCGCTTAGCGTTAATCTCTGTTAAACGAACTCCGATATAATAACTAAGTAGAAAGATAAAATCCTCAATGAACGCAAATAATCGAATCAGTTGTAAAGAAGATAGTATCAGATATAAGAAGGTAGGCAATCGTTACGTTCAGATTACCGATCCATACGCCTATGAAGGTCTGAGTAATGGGTGGTGGCTGGTTAAAGTCTCTCCTACTAGTAAGACCATTCGAGCGATCGTCCATCCTAATAATGCTGAGATTACAGCAGCTGCTCTTGATAAGGCAGATCAGCTGATGGATATCATTCAAGCTGCTGGTGCTGCAGCACCTAGAGACGGTCATTCTCCTGAAGCTCTTGTCGATTGGGAAGCCTTCATGGACAAGCATGGCAGTGAGTTTAACTACATCAGCTACCCGAGTCTTCATGATGTAGCTACGAAGATCATCGACAACCTTATTAAGTCCTGAAATTGAAGCTCTAAAGATGCAACGCCTACGGAGATTCTGCTTTTTTACGCACAGACTCTATCAGACATACAGCTGATAGGATCAAGTGGTATCTCAATGGGACACAGGCTGGTATCCTGAATAAAACACTACTATTACTCTAGAAAAAGATGCAACGCCTACGGAGATTCTGCTTTTGTCTCAAAATAATTAGGTTTGCCTAAGGAGACGCGTCCTAGACCAACTGCAACGCCTACAGAGATTCTGCTTTTAAACGAACTAAGATATAATATTAATATGCTAACCAATACACAATACAAAAGACTCGCTGCTTCTCAAGGGTTGACCTTAGTAACTCTCTCAGAGATGGTGCTCGGGGCCGGTGCTTACTGGAGTGATGAAGCGCTTATTCGAGGAGTTAGCCGGCTTCTCCTCAATCAAGTACCTCCTCTGCCTAAGGCGCCGAAGAGGGTTGACCTTACCAAAGCGGAGGAAGCGAAACAGAAGTTCGACAACTTGGCCGTTCAAGTGATCGAGGAGATCGGTAAGTGGAACCCGGAGCTGGGTCAGCCCTGGAACGATGCTAATGAAGAGCAATGCCATTGCGACCTCTGCCGCGATATTCGCAGTGATGAACTGTAACCAGATCCTCTAACTCGTTAAGTCCCTAAGAGTCTCCCCACAGGCAAAAAGTTAAGAGTTTTTTGCCTGGGGAGACAAACATCAACAGAATAAGTCAACTCAACAACTGCAACGCCTACAGAGATTCTGCTTTTAAACGAACTCCGATATAATAATAATATGAAAGACACACTTACTGAATCAGATTATGAAGCCCTCGCTGCTGAAAAAGGGCTAACTATTGCCAATCTAGCTCTTAATGAGTCAAGAGGACTGACCCTCGCGACCCTACGTGAACTGGTTTTCGGTGAGGATGGCCAATCTGCGACTGATGAAGAGCTGATTAGTGAAGTGCGCGGACTTGTCGAATATTACTACTTCAAACCACCTCTCGATACTGACTCGAGTAACCAAAGTCTATAACTCGTTAAGTCCCTAAGAGTCTCCCCACAGGCAAGAAGTTAAGGTTTTTTGCCCGGGGAGACAACCGAGTCTCCCTTTTTTCAATCTAAATCGTAACCAAAGTCTATAACTCGTTAAGTCCCTAAGAGTCTCCCCACGGGCAAAAACTCCCAACTTTTTGCCCCGGGAGACAAACATCAACAGAAAATTTCGGGCATGCCCGCTGCCGACCTGAGCAAGTCGATAACCTTGTCCATTGACGAGGAACTAAACTGCTCAATAATTTAATAAACTTCTCACAGATCTATCGTCTAATGGATAAGACAAGAGCCTTCTAAGCTTTTTATCTTGGTTCGATTCCAAGTGGATCTACTTTTTAAAACGAACTCTAATATAATATACTTATAAACAATGGACAAAATTACTATTCTTACTCAGATCATGCTTCATCTCGCCGAAATCAAGATGTATTATTTACGAACTTTTGTAGATATCCAGAGTAAAGCCGTTACGATTCAGACCGAACTTGCTGCAGCCGATGGAACTACTCAAAAGGAACTGCTCGTTAAGCTATCGGATATCGAAAAGAAAGTTGAAACGGAACGAACTCTATACCAAGAAGCGCTCGAAGCATACGAACAGGCGTTTGAAACGTACAATAATTTCATTTCAAACGAACTGCCGCTACAAACGAACTCATAATATAAACGAACTCATAATATAAACGAACTCATATGCGCATTTGTAACAAGAAAATACCGAACTCGCTAATCACGTTAGTACTGATTGTAGCTGGTATCATAGGCTGGGTCGTTTTTATTGCTACTGTCTTAATGAACTTGATGATAATGTTTCCACGAGGCCTCTAAACTATACTATCTAATGAATACACTACCACTTAACTCTACTATTCACCAACTCCGTCTAGACGGCTGGTCCGTTCGTTGTCACTACTACCGCTACAGCTCAGACTTTCCTTGCGGTCTCAGATCTACTTACGATATGAAATGGTCTGCTGCTCGTAAGCGTCGGCCGTTATCTAACGATGGCGATACGATGGTTGCCTCAACTAAGCGCCGAACCTTTCGAGAGCAGCCTACAGCTCGAGGAGGCAAAGTCGAAATCACTCTAGGCTGGCCCGGCAGCTGGGAAGAGACAATCGGAGTCGCTGAGTGCAGTATCAAAGATCAGTTCGTTAAAAAGCACGGCAGAGATCTTGCCTTGCGCCGATGCCTCGAAAAAGTCAACGCGATTATTAAAGATAGGAACGAAATGTCAATCCTCTCTCAGAGAGAATCGAAACGAACTCCGCTATAATAATAAGGCAGAGCGGGGCGATGGTAGCTCCCAGAGGCTCAAGCTTCTGATAAGTTGGTTCGAATCCAACCTCTGCGATTAATCTCAAAACGAACTCCGATATAATTAGTTGTAGGAAAGAATAATAAACCAAATAATTAAAATGAAAACGTTAAAAGAAATTTGCGATAGTCTTGAGGGAATCGATTTGATGTTCGATGACGACGATTTGATGGAAAAGTTTATCGCAGAGAAGTCCGATATTGATGATCTCTTCAAAGCGGGAAATTTGCGAGAAGATGACGTTTGTGATTTGAGTTTGAAAGACATAGAGAATATTATTGAGTACGTAAATCTTCGATACGAACTTAATTTGTCTTATGTCGATCATGAACTTATTTGGAATTAGTTAAATATAAAATGACCTGAGTATGTCATTAAACTACTCAAGTATATCGCTTCAGTCGAGCCAGAGGCTCCTGCGTCTGAGAGCTTGGCTGAAGTGATATTACTTTTCAAAACGAACTCCGATATAATTAGATGTCGGCAATAATAACTAATCAATAATCAAATGGACTCGATTCAAGAAACTCCTCAAGTTAATAGTACTGTCAAAAATACGGCAACTGTTAAAGTTAATCGTTGGGGCGATAAGCAATGGCTCAGAGAAGATGGCAAGCTGCATCGAGAAGATGGTCCTGCGATTGAGTTTACTAATGGCGATAGTCAGTGGTGGGTGAATGGCAGACTCCATCGCGAGAATGGTCCAGCGGTTGAATATTCTACAGGTTATAAAGAGTGGTGGATCGATGGTAACTTGCATCGTGTAGATGGACCTGCAGTACTATGGCCTCTAGGTGATGATGGTAAAGAGTACGGCGAGTGGTATCTAGAAGGAAGGTTGCATCGTGAGGATGGTCCTGCGATGGAATATTCGACAGGCTATAAAGCTTGGTACAAGCATGGTAAGCGTCATCGACTTGATGGTCCTGCAATTGAAGGCTGCGGCGGTGAGAAGTCTTGGTGGCTGAATAACGTGCTACAAAAACACGAATAGTATCGAGACTTGACTCTCTCAAACGAACTCCGATATAATTATAGTGTAGAAAGAATCTAATCAAATGAGTCTAGAAAAAGCAATCGAATATCGGAAAGAGAAACGCAAGCCTTATCGAGGGAGCAAGCGCGTGGATCATACTTGCCGCAATCATGGGTCTTGTTCTTACTGTGAGAATAATCGGACGATTCAAAGCAAGCGTGAGATAGATCGAGCATCGGATCAAGAGGCTGAACTCTACACGAGCTGCTATCTCGATGAGCTGGTGTCTGGTAATATGACAGATGGCAAAGCTGTCACCGTTGAAGAATGGAATGCGATGATCGATGAGCAAAACGAACTCCGATATAATTAGTTGTAGGAAAGATCAAATCAAATCAAAATGTATCCAGAAGACAACTCTAATGAGCTTACTCTCGCCGACGCTGATGAACTGTATTACAATTATCGCAGCGCCTATGAAGGCCTCAAAGAAGAAATTTATCGACTCAATGTAGAGTTAGAACGGCGGCATGCAAGTATTGCCGCGTATGAAAACGCGCGCGCGGATTACGCAGCATGCGAGATGGACTCTTATGGGGACATAAATCCTGCTGAGAAGAGGCTGAAAACTGCAGCAGGTATGCTCTTCAGCATGCCCCGTGATCGATCTTTCAACAGCTAGCAAAACGAACTCCGATATAATTAGTTGTAGGAAAGAATTAAATTAAATCAAATCAAAATGACAAACTGGCAACCAATTGAAACAGCTCCAAAAGAGGGTACTGAAATTCTTCTAACTGTAAAGTACCGTTCTGTTAAGTCTCGCGTCTTCACTCAAGTGCTGACTGCTCAATTCTGCAAACAATATCAGGAATGGATCGCAACCAGCGGAGACGAGATAGACGGCACCGCAACTCACTGGATGCCGCTCCCAGAAGCTCCTCCTGCAGAATGAACTCCGATATAATTAGTTGTAGGAAAGAATTAAATCAAAATGTTTATCACCGAACTCATCGAAAAGCTGGAAAAAATTAAAGCCGATCACGGCAATCTAACGGTATATTATAAAGATCTTGCTGAAGGTGGATCTGAGCCTGTGAACTCAGTTACGCCAGAATGGCCGTATAAGGTGGAAGGCGGCCTAGTGCAATTTGGAATAGATGATTATACTCAAGATCCATATGGCGTTGAAATTGGCTGAGCGATCAGCAAAACGAACTCCGATATAATAATAGTGTAGGAAAGATCAAATCAAATCAAATCAAATCAAATCAAATCAAAACTCAAATCAAAATGACTAAGTATACCTTCCAAACCATCGTTGCAACCTCCGAAGTGCGTGCTGACTTTACTGCGCTGCGCGAAGAGCTGAAGAGCTCGGATAAGGAGCTGATGACTGCAATGTTTAATCTCGCAAGCAAGCATCGCGAAGAGTTAGAACAATTGGTGAAAGATCAGCAAGAGTTCACTCGCGGATATCGTGAACGTTCGAAAGAGCTCAAAGCCGCAGCAAAGGTTCGCGCGAAAGAGTTGGTCAAAGAGATGCTGCAGAAGGAAGAAGCTGCAGAGGTGCCTGTAGTGGCAGTAAAGGTTAAGAAGGCTCGCAAAGCTAAAGTGGTAGAGGTAGTCGAAGCGGTCGAACCTGAAGGAGAGTGGTCCGCTGAGGCTGAGGTGGAAGAGCTTGCGATCGCTGAGTAGCAGCGAGGGACCTGAGCAAGTCAGTAAACTGCTTTAATTTTTGCAGAGTGGAGCAGTGGTAGCTCAGCAGGCTCATAACCTGAAGGTCGTTGGTTCAAACCCAACCTCTGCAACCAATTTCAAACGAACTCCGATATAATTGGTTGTAGGAAAGAATTAAATCAAATCAAATATTCGCTCTAATGTCTAATACTAATACTCCCGCTATCGAATCTCTTACCTTTGATCAAGCCAAGGCTGCTGGCCTGGTCAGAGTTGTTCATAAGGTCGTCAGAGCTCATGCAGATGGTCGCCCGGGCGTTGTCATCTTTGAAACGAAAGATGGGGCAGCAGCTTACGTTGCTTTGAAACAGATTACTAAAATGTCCGCCCCAAGTGACGATCACTGGTATGAGGTGAATGAGATGATGCTGATTGAGCCTCTGGCGGCCTAGAGGCTAGCAGTGGTGCGAGCGCTGGCGGTGCTCTAGAGGTGCCAGCGCTCCGAATTGTCTATAGTATAGCGCGAGGAAAAAAAATGGGAGAAGGCATGGCGCCAAATTTTTTTCTAAAAAATCTCCGATTCTCCTAATAGCCCCTACCTCCTCTTAATCTCCTAATCTCTAATTTTTTTTTCTAAAAATCTCGGAGATATCCTAATAGCCGTGCTGTAGATACTCTCCTGCGTTGATTCTAAATTACGGATGAAAGGCGGTTTATAATTCTAAAAGAATATAAATAATAATATGAAGAAAAAAGATATCGAACAGCTTGGCTTACTCGAGTAAGCCAAGCTGTTCGAACAGCTTGGCTTACTCTATGAGAATCTTACAGAAAAAGCTAGATTATTTGCTAAAGTTATAAAGTTAAAAGAAGCGAATGAAGAAGATTTTGATTCCATAGAACCTTTTAATCAAGAGCTAAATGATAAAATAGTATCTCAGCTTATGGATTCAGCAAAGGGAGTGCCTGTCCAAGAATTCTTACAAGCCTGTAGCATACTATTTAATGAGCCTAATTTAACACATGTAAGCTGGGCAATAGAAATGTTTGGTGATCTTAATGATATTGAACTTACTCATGAATTAGGAGGTAAGGCCGGGGGTACTATTGTAGTAGATGATAGACCTGAACCTGAAGATAAAGAGGTAGACCCAATGGCAGATTATGCTGAATATCTAACTGTTGATGAAACTGACCCTGCTAGCTTTGAGACCTTTCTTAGCTTACGTTCTAAGCTCATGTCAGGTGATAGGGTATTACTTACTAAATTTTTCCGTGACTTTGAAACAATATATGGAGTTGATAATTACGAGTGGTATAAACAAGGCAACTGGAATTATGATAATTGTTTAGCAGCTGTTAACAAGATGTCAAAAGACTTTAAGATAAAACTTAAAGCTGATTTCGATAGAGGAGGAAGTCTATATATGCTTGGTAGACCTACCAACCCTCCTATTTCTAATGATTAGGTTAGTGCTAAATATTAAATAATAGTATGAAGAAAAAAGATATCGATCAACTCGGAGTAATTTACGAGTTTATGAATAATAGCTATAGTGATCCCGACTCAGCCGAAGGCGATGATTCATCAAGCAGTCGCTCCAGTGCTGATAAAGATATTGGTCCTTATAATGACCATTTCGATTATGATAATAGTCCCTATAAAAATGCTGTATACGATGAGAGTAATCCTAAAGCTGCAGCAGCTTATACCCGATTAGTTGAAGACATGTTTGCTAAGAATGTTATTACTCTCGAAAGATTTTGGAATCTCTTTAGTGTCATGTACGGCATGCATCCAGTTAAAGACGCGCCCCCTTATAAGGACTGGAAACGATCTCTGAAACATGCTGTGCATAAAGTACAACAAGATTTTCCTGATTTCCCATTAGATATTGAGATTGAGGGTCATGGCTCTGTATACTTAAATGATACGTAACCTCTAAAAAAAGCGATCGGTGTTAAGCCGATCGCTTTTTTTTTGTTAAGCCTTTACCTTTGTAAGCTTATTAGGTACCTCTACTAATTGTTTTGACTTCGAAGTAGATTTACCTCCTGGTTCTGCAGCAATAATCTTAGAGTTTCTATTCATCCGAAGAACTACACCATCACCACGCGATCCTTTCTTTTGCATTCTCGCCTTATATTCTTTATGATTGAGATACGCCTGTGCGGCTTTTTTGTAGTAACCTGCTTTAATTAGCTTAACCCAGCCGAAGTCTCCTCCGCTTGGATTGTCTAAGTCTCCACGGAACTTGATATCTACTAGAGCTGCTTTTAACTTATTACTCATCTTCGGCCATTGCTCTTTGAACTTGGCTTGAACTGCAGGTACTCGAGTGCTTACGTCTTTCTTAAATAGTTCCAGAGCTTCTTCTCTCGATAAAGTCGATGAAAGACCTGCTGCGTTTCTCCCTTTTTCGAAGTCTTGCTTATCTTTGAGAGTACCTTTACCTATAAGATGTCCTACTCCAATAGTCCACTTTCCTACATCATCTAGATAAGGTTTCATGAACTTATCGTTCGCTTTATTATGGATGTCACCTCCTATAATTTCACTCGGGAGGATGAACTCTGAAGCTAACTTAACAACTGAATCGCCTTCGGGTTTTGCCTTGATAATAGGATCTGCAGCAGTTTTTTTTGTAAGAGTATCTTTGGAAGTCTCATCTACTTTAAGTTTATCAATTACTTTATTAGCAGCTTGATGAAATTGTGGTGAATTAATTTGCTTGTCCGCGGACCTGAGCGCTGTAATTTTTACTTCATTTGATTCTGGTCTTTTCGCTATTTCCCTTTCTAGAGTTTTAGCTCCGGATATATATCCAGCGCCTAGTGCCCCTATACCTAAAATCGTCGCTAATACTTCTTTAATACCTTCGTTAAATTGATCTGTTATTACGGCGTCGCTTTCTCTCTTACCTTCATTTAATATTTCACGTACAACACTATCAAAGCTTTCTTTAGATATAGTATTACCTTCTAATTTACGTTTACTTTCTGCCCTAGCTGCTTTTATATCTTCGCTGGTAAATTTAACTGGATTATTATCACAATTAAAATGTCCTCTAACACTTTTCGGTGCTCCTTTTAAAGATATTAACTGATTTTTATTGCAATAAAAATCTCCGCCAACACTTTCTGGTGCTCCTTCTAAGGAAGTTAATTGATTATTATCACAATTAAAATCTCTTCCGACACTTTTCGGTGCTCCTTCTAAGGAAGTTAATTGATTAGCAACACAATAAAAATCTCCGCCAACACTTTCTGGTGCTCCTTCTAAGGAAGTTAATTGATTCTTATAACAATTAAAACTTCCTTTAATATTTCGCGGTGCGCCTTTTAAAGAAGTTAATTGATTACCATGACAATAGCAATCTCTTCCTACGCTTTCTGGTGCCCCTTCTAAAGAAGTTAAACAATTATTATTAGCACACATAAAATCTCTTCCGACACTTTTCGGTGCCCCTTTTAAAGAAGTTAAATTATTATTATCAAAACAACTAAAATCTCCTGTTATATTTTCCGGTATATTGTCTGGCAATCTGTCTAAAAATTTAAATTCATCTAACATGTATTTACCAGCCGCAACCATATCCCATGCTTTTTTATAATCCGTTTTTATTCTTTGTTGTACATATTGTATAGTTTTGTCTAATTTATTAATTTGCAAATTCTGCTGCTCTAGCTGTGGTATAGCAATCTCTCTTGTTTTTAAATACTGCTTTAGTATCGCGCCTCCTTTAGCTTCAATAGCATCAGCTTGAAGAGGAGTAAGATTAGGGCCCACAGAAACGTATTCATTTATGTAATTCCATAAATTTTTGTTTGTTAAATAGGTAAATATTTCATCTGTAATAGTTTCGCCTGTTTTTAATACAAGTAACTGCAAATCTCTTTCAGCAGCTAAAAACTTTTCTAAAGAAGGTTTATGTTCAAAATCTCTTAAAAATTTTATGTTTGCCTTTTCTTTATCTGCTAACGGCTTATTTACAAATAAATTTTCATACTGAGCTAGTACAGGAAACTTCGCTACAACTTCTTTCCAGGTAGTTTTTTTTGTATCATTAAGCTGATTTGTCCACTCCCAGCCATTTTTTTTATGATCTAATACAAGTATATGATCAGGATTAGTCTTAGGTATTTTCTTAAAGAATATGAAGTAAAATGTAGACTCTTTTTGTATCCTATAGCTGTCATACATATTACCTCCTGCACGTCTTGATATACAGAACGAATATCCGTCACCATACTTTACACATTTATGTTGTGCATCACCTTTATAAATAGTAAGTTCATCAGTATCAACTAACTTATCAGCGCTATTTTCATGTTCAATTGTCTCTACTTCAGGCGCATTCTTAAGTTTTTGTTTAGTCTCAGCAGCATCAACATGCTCTGTAAAATCTATAAAAGTTTTAAATACATTAGGCGCTTTAATAGGTATGTTTTTAGCTTTTAATTTAAAGTATAAATTAAAATAATTAGTGAGTATATTTAAGTCTTTAGTTTCGTTATAAAACTTTATAATAGATGGAACATCACCTTTAGAAGGGGTTTGATCAAGATTTAATAACGTTTTTTGTAATTCTGTATCATCTGGAAATGTTTTAGCTAATAACGCTTCGCTTTCTCTCTTACCTTCATTTAATATTTCACGAACAACATTATTAAAGCTTTCTTTAGATATAGTATTACCTTCTAACTTACGCTTACTTTTTGCCCTAGCTGCTTTTATATCTTTGCTGGTAAATTTAACTGGATTATCATAAGAATGAAAATCAGCTGCTATATAGACAGGTATGCCTTCTAAAGATACTAATTTATTATCACTACAATTAAAAGTACCAGCTCGTTGCGGTGCTCCTTCTAAAGACGTTAATTGATTTTTAGAACAATTAAAACTTCCTCTAAAATTTTGCGGCGCTCCTTCTAAAGACGTTAATTGATTTTTAGAACAATCAAAATCTCCTCCAACACTTTCCGACGCTCCTTCTAAAGACGTTAATTGATTATTATAACAATTAAACTCTCCTTCAACACTTTTTGGTGCTCCTTCTAAAGAAGTTAATTGATTATAAGTACAATTAAAATTTCCTCCAACACTCTTTGGTGCTCCTTCTAAAGATGTTAATTGATTATAAGCACAATCAAAATATCTTTTAACAATTTCTGGTGCTCCTTCTAAAGATGTTAATTGATTATAAGTACAATTAAAATTTCCTTCAACACTTTTTGGTGCTCCTTCTAAAGACGTTAATTGATTTCTAGAACAATCAAAATTTCCTTCAACACTCTTTGGTGATCCTTCTAAAGACGTTAATTGATTAGTATAACAATAAAAATCTCTTCCTACGATTTCTGGTGCTCCTTCTAAAGACGTTAATTGATTTTGAGAACAATCAAAATTTCCTCCAACACTCTTTGGCGCTCCTTTTAAAGATGTTAATTGAGTACTAGAACAATAAAAATTCCCTTTAACACTTTCTGGTGCTCCTTTTAAAGACGTTATATTCTTATTATCAGAACAATTAAAATATCCGCCAACACTTTTTGGTGCTCCTTCTAAAGACGTTATTTGATCACTACTAGAGCAATCAAAATCTCCTGTTATACTTTCTGGTATATTGTCCGGCAATCTGTCCAAAAACATTAAACCAGTTAGCATGTATTTGCCAGCAGCAACCATATCCCATGCTTTTTTATAATCCGTTTTTATTCTTTGTTGTACATATTGTATAGTTTTGTCTAATTTATTAATTTGCAAATTATGATGCTCTAACTGCGGTATAGCAATCTCTCTAGACTTTAAATACTGCCTTAATATAGATCCACCTTTAGCTTCAATAGCATCAGCTTGAAGAATAGTGAGATTAGGACCAACTGAAACGTATTCATTTATGTAATCCCATAAATTCTCGTTTGTTAGATAAGTGAATATTTCATCTGTAATAGTCTGACCGGTTTTTAATACAAGTAACTGCAAATCTCTTTCAGCAGCTAAAAACTTTTCTAAATAAGGGTCACGCTTAAAATCTTTTAAAAATTGTATGTTTGCCTTTTCTTTATCTGCTAACGGCTTATTTACAAATAAATTTTCATACTGAGCTAGTACAGGAAACTTCGCTACAACTTCTTTCCAGGTAGTTTTTTTTGTATCATTAAGCTGATTTGTCCACTCCCAGCCATTTTTTTTATGATCTAATACAAGTATATGATCAGGATTAGTCTTAGGTATTTTCTTAAAGAATATGAAGTAAAATGTAGACTCTTTTTGTATCCTATAGCTGTCATACATATTACCTCCTGCACGTCTTGATATACAGAACGAATATCCGTCACCATACTTTACACATTTATGTTGTGCATCACCTTTATAAATAGTAAGTTCATCAGTATCAACTAACTTATCAGCGCTATTTTCATGTTCAATTGTCTCTACTTCAGGCGCATTCTTAAGTTTTTGTTTAGTCTCAGCAGCATCAACATGCTCTGTAAAATCTATAAAAGTTTTAAATACATTAGGCGCTTTAATAGGTATGTTTTTAACTTTTAATTTAGAGTATAAATTAAAATATGTAGTTAATTTGTTTAGGTCCTTAGTTTCGTTATAAAACTTTATTATTGTTGGCACATCACCTTTAGAAGGCGTTTGATCTAAATTAAGTAGATTAGTTTGTAATTGATTATTATCTGGAAATGTCTTAGCTAATAACGCTTCGCTTTCTTTTTTTCCTTCGTTTAATATTTCACGAACAATACTATCAAAACTCATATGATTATTTAATCTAAACATAAGAAAGCAGTTCTATAATTTTTAAATTTTAATATCGTCAAGTTCTTCTTGTGGTATACATAACTTACATTTACCTGCACTAAAGAAAATCTTCTTATCCTCTATTCGAGTTATAGTTATAAAGTCTCTAATACCACATCCTATCTTTAGGAGCTGTTCTTTGAAGCTAGACTTTATGTAAACTTTTTCTTTCATATTAAGATTTAAGCTATTCTCATTAAAATACAATATCTTTAATTGCATTATTCCAACTTAACTATATAATAAAGATATGATAACAGTTGAGTTAGTAGATAAAATGGGTACTGATTTGTCAGCGGTAAATGCTGCTAGGGTTTCGTTTGATAAAAAATCTGATTGGGAATATACTATACAGAATAAATTTGATATTGAGAGTGGAACGAGTGAGACTGTTAAGACTCCTATTGGTTTAAAGCTAGGTGATGAAAAGTTAATTAAATTCTTAGCTGAACATAATCACTGGACTCCCTTTGGTCATGCTTCTTTATCATTTCATATTAAAGCGCCTATCTTCGTCGCTCGTCAGCTTGTTAAACATACCGTAGGTCTCGTTTGGAATGAAGTATCACGTCGATATGTTGATAGTACTCCAGAGTTTTATTTCCCAGACAATTGGCGTAAACGTAATGAAGATAAGAAACAAGGTTCGCACGAAGATCAGTTTGTACCTGAAAATGCCTTTAATGAGTTTACTTGGCCAGAGTTAATTTGTAAAGATGCTTTAGATTTATATCGAGCTATGATTAAAGCAGGTGTATGTGCAGAACAAGCTCGTATGATTCTACCTCAGAATATGATGACAGAATGGTATTGGTCTGGTTCTCTTATTGCATTTGCACGAGTATGTAGCTTAAGATGTAAGAAGGATACTCAATTTGAAACACGTATCGTTGCAGATCAAATTGATGAGATCGCTAAAGAACTCTTTCCAGTATGTTGGAAGTATTTACGTAAATAATTCATAGTTAACCCATAATAGAATTGTAAATAATTACATGTTGCATATCTTTGAGTCATATTGTAATTCAATTCTTTCAGAAAAAACAGCCAAACGAGATAGATGTTTAAAAAAAGCAGATTCTGTTTATGGTAAGAAAACTTCTGCATATAAGTCTGGAGCAGTTGTTAGGTGTCGAAAAGGTAAAATCTGGAAGAAGAAAAAAACCTATAGTGAGACATATCAGATGATTATGGATGGTTTTGAGAAAGAAGAGAAAGAAGGCCTTCATGGATGGTTTTCAAGAAATAAAGGAACAGGCTGGGTAGATTGTCGTACTGGTAAAACTTGTGGGCGACAAAAAGGAGAAAAACGAAAAGGTTATCCGGCCTGTAGACCAACAATGGCTATGTGTAATTCAAGAAAGAGACTTAAAAAAGGTTCTAAGAGTATCTCATGGAAGAAGGGCGCTGCTACAAAATAAATACAATATATGGAGCATAACGATATTTTAGATATTATTATAAAAAATAATATAAATGGGTTTCATTTGCCAGGTGGTACAGATAAAGCTACATATCATAGTTATGATGTAATCTATAGTAGTTTACTTTCCAAATATAAAGATAAGCCTGGTACTATTCTTGAAATAGGTGTTCAGTATGGAGGATCTGCGCTACTTTGGCACGATTATTTACCGTTGTTTAATTTAGTTTTAATAGATAATCAAAATCAAGTTCATCCAGCTATATGGGAAAAGTTATATGTTGGAAGATACGATTATATTGAGGTTGATGCATTTACAAATGATACAATAACTTTATTACAACAAAAATATTCTGATGGATTTGATATTATTATTGAAGATGGTCCTCATGATATAACTACTCAAACATTTGCATTAACGGAATACTCTAAATTATTAAAGCCTGGTGGTACTTTAATAATCGAAGATATACAAGATATTGATTCTATAGCACCTATGATGTCATCAATAAATTCTGCTGATTATAAAACTTTAGACTTTTACGACTTAAGATCTAATAAAGGTAGATATGATGATTTAATTATTGTTTTAACTAAATAGTATGAGAGAAGTTACTAGACATGATGTTAGTTTTTTGGTAAATACTAATACTATAAATGCAGATTTTTGGAATATCGAAAATTGGGAATCAGAAAATTATATTAAAATTTACGATATATCTAAGACTACTAATACCTTTGTAAATGCTGGAGGTTGGATAGGTCCTTTTACTTTATTTGCTGGTAAGATATTTAAAAATGTATTTAGCTTAGAACCAGATCCTATTGCATTTCAAGAACTCAAATCTAATGTCGATTTAAATGCATTGAAAAATATTAAGATTTATAATAAAGCATTTAATAATAAAAACGATATTATTACTATAGGCTCAGATTATTCAGAACTAGGAAGAAGCGGTTCGAGTATTTTTCAATCTCAAAATTCTGTTGAAATAGAAGCGGTGACATTAGAGTCGTTCTTTAGTGCTGAAAATATAGCTGCTAACTCATTATTAATGTTAGATGTTGAAGGTGCTGAGTATTTATTATTTGATAACTATAATTTCTTTAAGACGTATAAACCTATTATATTACTCTCTCTACATTTAACGTTTTTATCAGATGATAATTTTAATTTTTTAATAGAAGGTCTACGCAAGTTAGAAGATATATATGAACTTGATTTACAACTAATCTTGTTAAACAGATTAAGCTCACCGTTTCAAGGTCCTTTTAAAGAATTAAATATTTTAATGACACCGAAAATATGAAAATTCCTATTATAATAAATAATTGTAATTTATTAACATATCCGAGGCAAATGCTTGAAAGGTTAAGTAAATTCGATAATGTAGGTGAGATAATTATAGTAGATAATTCATCTACCTATCCTCCGTTGCTTAATTGGTATGAAACAAATCCATGCAAAATAATAAAAACAGAGTTAAGTGGTCATTTAACACCGTGGTATATTAATTTACCAATTAGTTTAAATTCCGAATTTTATATTGTAACTGACCCTGATTTAGATCTTACTAATACACCTTTAGATACTTTAACATTTTTATATGAGAAAATGTTAAAGTATACTGAGTATGATAAAATTGGGTTATCTCTAAGCAATTGGAATGTGAGTGAAGACTCTCCTTATTATGCCTTTCTAAAAAAATGGGCTAGTTCTACCTTTAACCCTGCTACAATATATGATGAGCTGTATACTAATCAGCAGATAGATACAGTATTTGCTATGTATAATATACGTAGAAATTTTAGAGGTAGTAGCTGTGCAACTATCGAGCCATATAGTGCTAAACATATTCCTTGGGAATTTACAAACGAAGATATTTTAAATATGAAAAATAATAATCCTGAATATTATTATTATTTAACCAATGCTAATAACTCATCATCGTATAAGTCTTTTATAAATTTTAACGAGAATACTTTATAAACTATGGAAAATAAAAATAAATCTTTTGTTGATATTATTATACCGACCTTTAATCGTTATAATCTTTTAAAATGTATGTTGTATTCTCTTATAGCTCAGTATGATCCTGACTGGACAGCTACTGTAGTAATAGATAATGTTGAGACTTCTGAAGAAAGTATTACTATAATAGATGTTATTAAACAAATATCAGACTCACGAATTCGATATATTAATACTGATAGACAGTATAATGATTGGGGACATACTCCTAGAGAGATAGGTAAGCAGCAAAGCGAGTCGCAATATATTATAATGACAGGAGATGATAATTATTATGTACCTACGTTAGTTAATGAGCTAAAAGTAGTTGCGAGAGAGCATAATACGCCTAGCTTAATATACTGGGATATGATTCACTCTCATTTTAATTATGCACTACTTAAATGTCAATTAATATTTGACCAGATAGATATGGGAGCTTTTGCAACAAGAAGAGATGTAGCTCAAAAAATTAAATTAAATAATACCTATACAGCTGATGGTTGGTTTATCCATGATTTAAATACTTTATTTGAAAATGAAGATAAAATTAAAATAAATAAAGTACTATTTACACATAATTAATAATATGTTAATAACACAAGAGTTTCTAAACTCACTTGTAATTACTCGAAAAGATGGTGTATCTGGTTTAATGAGAGTGAGTAATGAAGAAAAAACTGTTAGACAATCTATTGAATCGGTAATTAATGTACTAGATGAGTTAGTAATTGTTTATCATAATTGTGTTGATAACACTATAGTAATTCTTAAAGAGCTAGCCTTTAAATATAAAAAAATATCTCTGTTTGAATATACCCAATATGTAATACCAGCAAATACAGGAGGATATGTTAGTAGATTTAACTTATGTCATTCTTTAGCTAATTATTATAACTACGGCTTAAGCAAATGTAAATATAATTGGTTTCTAAAAATAGATGCAGATCAAATTTATTTTGAAGATGAACTTAAAAATTTGTTTAGCAGTAGACAATCACTAAATTATTATTGTATGATTGGCTTTAATGTTACCGTCGATATTAATAATGATATTTCCGTTGGTTCTTTTGACGATGTACCTATTAACGGACATCACGGTGACCATTTTTTGACAGAAATTAAGATTGATTCCTGCTTTACTATACCGCAAAAAGCTGATAATTCTTATTGTCAGACTGAGCAGTATTATGAGCCAGGACTATCTTGGGATATGTTTAATTTTAGTGTTGGAGGTGCATTTTGGTATCATATAAGATACTTTAAAGATATTGGTACAGATTTTTATTTATCAGAGCAAGAGAAAGCTACTGTTAGTGCTTATATAAATTTTAAGTACTTAAGATCGAAATTATGCAATAAATATTCTGATACGAAGATTCGTAAAATAGTTAGCTGCTTTAATAAAAACAAAGTGAAATTATTAAGAAGTAACTTTGTTTAAGTTAATTTTTAAGTATTCTTTTGACGGAGGGTTGCCGTAAAAATGACAAGAATGTGGATCTTTATATAATTCGACTAATTTAACATTTGGCCACTTTTGAAGGACCCAACGTTCACATAAATGAAAAGCGCAGTTATTAGCTAAATTTCCAACAATATCTTCTCTTATACGAGGTAATGTTTTTATATAACTAGTATTACTCCACCAAAAATTTCCACTAAAATGGTAGGCATGATCTTCACCATCTATAGCTAGATCATTAGATTTACTATTAACTAAACAACTCCCAAGTACATCATTACTCTCTAACAGCTCTAAACAGTCGCTATACTTGTATATTAAAAAATACTCCATCATCTCTCTCCATTGTCTAATATTATCTTGCAATATAATGTTTCCAACAAATCTCGTACTTACACCTTTAGCATGTATATATAGTATATTAGCATTATGTTCCTGTGCAAAATCATGCATTGAGTGTAAACATAGCCGCTCATAATGATAGACATAAGAGTCATATTTATCTAGAATAATTTTGCTAGATTTTTTAAGAAGAAAATTAATATTATTTTTATTACTCCCTAGATAGGTAATATATATTTTATCTACTTTAGCTAAAAGACCTGATCTTTTAATGCTATTAAATTGATCAGTTACTATTTTTTTATAATTCGATAACCCACAAATATGCCAAAATATTACATTCATTGAACTTATTTACCATAATACAGCGTACGCTCTAGCTCTCTAAAGCGTTTATCAGAATGCCATACCTCATCTACTTGAGGTGTATATATTCCATCATTTGTTTGTACTGACAGGTTTGCTTTCAGCTTTAATATAGAAGGCTGATATATCACTAAGGAACCTACGTTCGTCGAGGAGTTCGTTACGCATGAGGTCAGCGCGGTCACTAGAAGCATTAGTACCAGTATTACGTAGCTTTTCAATTTCATTTATTAATTCTGTTTGTTTTGCTCTGGATAAACGCGTTACATTATAAAGCGTAGTTTTATTTTTTAACTGTAAATATGCAGTTAAAGCAGCAAGAGCCTCTTTTATAATACTAAGTAACATAAGTTATGTTCCTTATATTAAACTCCTTTATCCTTCGCTTTACCGATATTAAGAGCTAAGAAGTCAAGTATTTTATATACCCATGCAAACTTAGAATTAGGATTAGGTGTTGGGGTGAGAGCAGCAATAGCAGAAGCCAAAGCGATAACACTTGAGGCTACATTATACCAAGATTGTGATTGAAAAAATTCTATAGCTTTTGTAAAAATCTCTGTCATAATATAATTATTTATATAAAGTAACTCTATTTTATTATTAATGTGATAAATATTTTTATGGATTTTAAAGATAAAGAAGTTCTTGTTAAAAGTGTACAGCGATCACTAAATCTCGTAGCTGATGGTGTAGATGGTCCCTTAACCTGGCAGACTATCTTTAATAAAATAGTTACATCTAGCGAACAACCTAAAGATTCTAAACCAGCTAGTACTATATCTTTAGTTAAGAAGATTATCGCACTTGCTCGAGAAGAAGTTGGTGTTCGTGAGATAGGCGAAACCAATTGCGGTAAACGCGTTAATGAATATAAAGGTGCTACATATCTCGATAATACTCAAAGTTGGCCATGGTGCGCTGCTTTTATATGCTGGCTTTTTAGAGAAGCAATGAAAGGTGGAAATTATACTTTTAAGCGTCCAACAACTGCTAGTGCATGGGCTTTCGAAAACTGGGCTGAAGATCAAGACCTGTCGATCAGAATTAAAAAGCCACATAATGGTGATATAGTTGCTGGTGATATTATTATTTTTACTTTCTCTCATATTGGTCTTGCAATTAGCGCACCTGATAAGAATGGTATGGTTCAGACTATAGAAGGTAATACTGATGATGCAGGTTCTCGAGAAGGTGGTGGTGTCTATCTTAAAGAAAGACATATATCTAAGATAAGAAGTAGATTACGTTTATGCGTTTAATAAATAAAATATATGATTAAGGTAATTAATAATAATGAAGTAAAGCTTTGCTGTAATGGTCAAGGTTGTCCTGTAGTAAAAAAGTTAAGTGAGGATTCTTATCAAGTAACTGATGATGATGGTAATAAAATTATCGTCAAAAAAGCAGAACTAAAACTAATGGCTGACGCAGTAACTACGTTAGACGGAACCAATCAATTAATCTGTGGCTGATTTAATTTTAACGCTATTAGCTTGTTGCGGATTTACTTTAATATTAAAGTATGGATCTATAATAAACTACATACGTAATTTTCTTATTCAGTTTCAATTTTTTAAAAATCTCTTTTTATGCTCGCTTTGTATCGGATTTTGGACCGGCTGCATTATTGGTTTATTTACTACGTACAGTTTTATCTTACTTGGGTTTGCAAGTGCCTTCTGTAGCTGGCTTGCAGACCATATAATATTATTACTTAAAAATAAAATATGGCCTACGTAGGTTTATTATTTTTAAGAATGAACTCTTTTAAAATACTTAGCATATGAATTGCATATTGCATTTCATCTTTATTAGATCTATTTAAAAGATCGCTTAGTTTATCTATAACAAGCTCTGTTGATATACTACCTGTAATCTTACTTTCTTCAGCTTCAATTCGACCTGCAGTACCTGCAGCTGCTGCTACTGAGTACGCATTTGATCCTGTATTACCTTTATTAAAGTCAAGTTGACTAGGGTATGTATGCATTCCAGAATTCATTGGATTAGGAGCATATTTAGGATTACCAGGTTCAGAAACACTCATACCGCCACCCTCATAAATTAACTGCAGTTTTTTATAATCATTCACATATATATTTAGTTGAAACCTTATTGAACTACAATATAATAATATATGAATCAATATAAATATGATTATAATATAATAGAAACATACGTTAATTCTTTAGTCAGTCGTATTAAAGCTAAAAAGTTAGAGTTTAATTACATAGTAGGTATTGGTAGAGGCGGTCTTATTCCTGCAACAATGATAGGTTATAAATTAAACTCACCTGTTCTTAATTACGGTGTTAGTTTATATAATGATAAAAATGAATCTGAAACTTTAAAAGTATATCAAGATATAAATTTTGATGCTTTAGAATCTAATACGAAACTATTAGTAGTAGATGATATTTGTGATACAGGTAAGACTTTTTCACATTTTAAAGAACTGAAAAAGAACAATGTTATTCAGACTACATACGCTGCATTGTTTGCTAAAGAAGCTACTATACATCTTGTTGATATGTGTACCAATATTGTTGGTGACGAGTGGGTAATCTTTCCTTGGGATTCTTAATTTATGTCATCAAAAAAAGTTACATGTATTATTACAGGCAGTTCTTATATATTCTCCACAGAATATTATAAGAAGAAAGTAGTTGAATATAAAGATGAAGATAATCTTAAGAAATACTTCATTTTAAAAAAAGCAAAATCGTTACTTGATAGAGGATTCTCTGTTCAAGAGGTACGTAAGCATTTAGATATCGACGATAGTCAACTGATGGATTGTGATGCTCAGCCTATTCAAGATTTAATAGCTTATCATAAATTACAAAATCCAAACTCTACAAAAAAAGTTGAAAGTACTTTGAACTTTGCTACTCATAAATCGGATGATGACGTAGCTAGGTTCATAAATAATATAAGAAATTATGAATAAAACAAAACGATTTATCGCGTCCCAAGGTAGTGCAACTACCGTTAAAGTCTTCTTAGCTGATACAGGACAACTTTATCGTACTATAGATACTGGTATTATTACAGCTACTCCTATTTGTACTGAATCAGAACTTACAGTAAATACAAAAGGCTCAGATGGTAAAACAGCTATAAAAATATTCGCTGTACCTTCCTTTAATCTTAAGCAGACTATTAACCTCTAATATTATTGACTTTATAATATATTATACTATAATATAATTCTACTATGAGAGAACCAAGCATTTTTGAAGAACAAGTAAGTCGAAAGCCTAATAGATACCCATGGACTGAGGAGTTCATTAGAGCTATGCATGATGGTCATTGGACTGACAAAGAGTTTACCTTTGCAGCTGATGTCCAACAATTTAAAGTTGATCTATCTGAACAAGAGCAGGAGATTATTATCAGAACTTTATCTGCTATTGGTCAGATTGAAGTAGCTGTTAAGACCTTTTGGGCTAAGCTTGGTGATAATTTACCTCATCCCTCTTTACAAGACCTTGGTTATGTAATGGCAAATATCGAAGTCATTCATAATAATGCATATGAGCGTCTCCTTAGTGTCTTAGGGTTAGAAGATATCTTCGAAAAAAATCTTAAACTAGACTTTATTCAAGGTCGAGTTAAGTATCTGCGTAAGTATACTCATAAGTTCTATAAAGACTCTAAAAAGCAATATCTATATGCATTAACTCTCTTTACTCTCTTTGTTGAGAATGCATCTCTCTTTAGTCAGTTTTATGTTATTATGTGGTTTGCACGCTTTAAGAATGTTCTTAAAGACGTTGATCAGCAAGTAAAATATACTCGTAACGAAGAAGCGTTACATGCATTAGCGGGTATTAGAATTATAAGTGATATTCGTAAAGAGCATCCTGAGTTATTTGATGAAGAGCTTGAACAACGTATCTCTCATGAAGCGCAAGAAGCCTTTAAAGCTGAATCGAAAATTATTGACTGGATGGTAAATGGATATAATGAAGAGAATCTTAATGCTCCTTTACTAAAAGAGTTAATTAAACAACGTCTTAATACATCTTTAGAGCAAATTGGCTTTAAACCTATCTTTGAAGTTAGAGAAGGTACTGATGAAAAGGTTCTTTGGTTTAATGAAGATCTTCTTGGTAATGGTATGACTGATTTCTTTAGTTCACGTCCAATTGAGTACTCTAAAAATAGTCAATCCTTTAGTGAAGAAGACTTATTTTAATTCATAGCAATCCTAATGAACTACAATAAAATATAATTATGTTATCATATGAATGGCTTAATGCAGACTCTCGTAAATTTCTTGAACGTGGTTATCTAAAGGTAGGTGAGACTCCTGAAGAAAGAATCTCAGATATAGCTAATGCTGCTGAACGATATTTAAATATTGAAGGCTTCGCATTGAAGTTTATGACCTACATGGCACATGGGTTCTATTCTCTATCTTCTCCTATCTGGTCTAATTTTGGTAGAGATAGAGGCTTACCTATCTCTTGTTTTGGTAGCTATATTCCTGACGATATGGAGAAGATTCTCTATAAAGTTAGCGAAGTAGGTACTATGTCTAAGGTAGGAGGTGGTACTTCTGCATATTTTGGTGAAGTACGTAAGCGAGGTGCTCCTATTAGTGATGGAGGTAGTGCTACGGGAGTGCATCATCAACTTACTGTATTCAACTCTCTTATTAGTTATGTCTCTCAAAGTAATGTTAGACGAGGATCCTTTGCTGCTTATCTACCTGTTGATCATGGAGATATTGAAGAGTTCTTAGAGATTAAAAGCGCTGGTAATAGTATTCAAGACGTTTCCTTTGGAGTATGTGTAACAGATGAATGGCTAGCTGATATGAAAGCTGGTGATAAGCATAAACGTAAAATATGGGGCAAAGTAATTCAAAAGCGTTTTGAGACAGGATACCCTTATGTCTTCTTTACAGATAATGCTAATAATCAAGCTCCTCAAGTTTATAAAGATAAGGGTTTAAAAATCAACGCGAGTAATTTATGTGTCACAGGAGACACTATTATTAGTATTTTAGTTAATGAGAACGAATATCTTGAAGTGCCAATTGATAGCCTTAATTATTACTTAAAGAAATACTCTGAAGTAAAAGTTAAGTCGTATGATGTTAAAACAGATCAAGAAGTATACTCAACTATTGAAGCTTTTGCTCAAACAGGTGAATCTTCCGAAATTATAGAAATTGAAGATGAGCAGGGTAACATCATTAAATGTACTCCAGAACATCAGATATATACAAAAAATAGAGGGTATGTGCAAGCTCAGGAATTAAAGGAGGATGATATTCTTGTAATTACTCCTGAATAATATGTATCGTGTAGACTAAATATATCTGTGCAGTAATGTTTTCTGCACAGATATATTATGAATTATAAACAAATACACGATAACTTTATTACTTATATACAGAAATCTACACCTAGAGAAAGGTTAACTATACGCAATCCTAATGATCAGAGACTAATGAAGACTGCAATATATCAAGAAGTTCATCATATAATTCCTAGATCGTTAGGCGGTATAGATGAGCTATACAATCTCGTTGCTGTACTTCCTGAGGAGCATATTTTCTTACACATGTTAAGGTATAAAATATACAGAAAACGAGAAGATATGCTCGCAGTAAGATTTACATTGAATGGTTATAATAACGGTAATAATGTAAAAGGTAAGTTTAAGTTTATTTTAAACAAAAAAATAAGAATGGGTTACGCGTGGTTAAAATCACATTCAACATATTTAAGAAAAACAGAAGGCTGGCAGACTTCAGAAGGTAGGAATCGCATTTCAGCAGCAAGGAAAGGTACAATTGTTGTTAAGGATATTCATACTAATACTATAATAGGATCTGTACCTACAACACATCCTAATGTTCTCTCAGGTCAATGGGTACACCACACAAAGGGTCGAAAAATATCTAATGTAGAAAAACAAATGAGAAGCAAAATGGGATCAGGTAATAAAAACAATAATTACTCTGGATTAACAGATGATTATTTTATTAAAAGGGGTATAGAATTATATATTGAGTTTGGATATATACCAACATGGCCAAGTATAATTAAACTTGCAGAACTTAGAAATTTTAGGTGGTTAAAGGGTCTCGCTAAGTGTAGATTCAATGGCTTAGGTAAGCGAGGGTTTTATGCAGCCGTTGAAGAACAACTACCAAATAAATAATACTAAACAGATAAAAAATTATATGATAAAAATAAAGAGATATAAAAAAGTAGAGCCGGTTTATGATATTACTGTATCTAAAGTAGCAAATTTTTTCGCTAATAAAATTCTAGTTCATAACTGTAGTGAAATCTTCCTAAGTAACTCTGCTGATGAATCCTTTGTATGTGATTTATCTTCTATTAATCTTGAGAAATGGGATGAGATTAAAGAAACTGACGCGGTTCAAACTCTTATCTACTTCCTCGATGCAGTAATGACTGAGTTTATTAATAAGACTAAAGATGTCTTGTTCATGGAAGCTCCTCATAAATTTGCAGTCAATCAACGAGCATTAGGTTTAGGAGTTCTTGGCTGGCATTCGTATTTACAGAGTAAAGATATTGAGTTTGAATCTATGGCTGCTAAACTTGAGAACGTTCAGATCTTCTCTACTATTAGATCTGAATGTGATAGAGCTACTGAGAGCTTAGCGTCTCTCTTTGGAGAACCCGCTCTGCTAAAGGGCTATGGTAGACGTAATACAACTACAATGGCCGTAGCTCCAACGACGTCTAGTTCATTTATTTTAGGTCAAGTTTCACCTTCTATTGAACCTCTAAATAGTAATTACTTTGTAAAAGACTTAGCTAAAGGTAAGTTTACTTTCCGCTCTCCACACTTAGCTAAATTACTCAAATCAAAAGATAAAGATACTACTGATGTATGGATGAGTATTCTATCTAGAGGTGGTAGTGTGCAGCATCTTGAGTTCTTAACTCAGCATGAAAAAAACGTCTTTAAGACCTTTAGTGAGATAACTCAAAAAGAGATTATCATTCAAGCTGCTCAGAGACAGAAATATATCGATCAAGGACAATCGTTGAACTTAATGATTCCTCCTTCTACAAAAGCTAAAGATGTAAATGAGCTTATGTTATTTGCTCACGAGATGGGTATTAAGTCTCTTTACTATCAGCGGTCTGCTAATCCTGCTCAAGAGTTAGCTCGATCTATTCTGAATTGTTCTTCATGTGAATCATAGTAGAAACACATAACTAACCCTCGATAATATTATTATTGTCGAGGGTTTTTTTATAGTTAACCTCCAATAACCCACATATTATTCAATACAATCACTGGTACGTGATTTGATCCTCCACCAAATGCAGGTTTGCCGATATTAATTCCAGTATAAGCAAGCGTAGAATTAGTAATATAGGCGCGCGCTCCGTTCCCTACCGTTAACGCTGCAGGTAGTAACTCGAATAATGTAGCGGTAGTCTTGACATAAGTTCCGGCAGTTATACTTCCTTTAACATACGAGTTGCCTAAAACTGTTGAATCTCCAGCAACACTGGCATCAGTTCCGACAGATATACTTCCTTTAACATAAGAGTTACCTAAAACTGTTGAATCTTTAGCAACAACTAATTTACCCTTCATTACTGTATCTTGTTCAACAGTAAGTTTAGAATCTATGTTTGTTTGCTGAGCAACAATATTAACATTGTCGTCGCTTTTTAATTCCGTATACTTAGAAGTTACATAAACGGAGCCAGGTGAAGTCACCATGACCTGCGAACCACCTACAACTGTCATGCCTGTCCCGGCGAACTTCATTGAACCAGCAGATTTAATATCGATACCTCCAGCTCCTGCTTGAAGATTTATTTTTGTCGATGCATTAATTGTTACATCACCGAAGGGAATAGTAGATGCTGTATTAACTTCATTAAATTGAGGAACAAGTGCCGGTTCATCAGTTATAACGCCGGTATAACCAGTTCCTGTATAAGTTGAACCCTTTTTTACCTTTCTTGCATCTTTTTGCAAGTTACCGGAGTCAAAATTTGCAGGGCTAGTGCCTGCCACTATATTAATATGTTTACATGATAGAAAATGAAGATTACCTCCCTCGCCCATACTTTGAGCTATTTGAGTTAATTCTTCTTCTTTTTCTTTTAATAAATTTTGAACGTCATCAGGGCTGCCAGCTAATTCTGCACCTGAATTATTACCAGTACCTGGTTTACCATTTTCAGGTATACTTTGCATAGCTGCAATTTCTGCCTGTACTTCTATATATCTAGAAGCAATAATATTATTTAAAAATTGCGGAGAGCCTGTTATAAAGTGGTGGTCTCCAAATGTTCTATCTTCTTTGTTCGTATAAGTTAAAGTGTAGTTATTACCTTTAATGGTTGTAAAGTTATCACCTTGAGTGAGAACTTGTCTATTGTTTGGATTGAATTCAGTTGTAACTTGATTACCAAATACCAGACTCGCACCACCTCTATGTGCTAAACTTACACTCTCTGCACCAGTTGTATTATTAAAGGTAATCGTACCAGCGCTATGATTCCACACCGCTTCATTACGATACATATTTAACTCATTTGGATTTAAAACAGGTATTAATGAAATTGACATATAAATTTAAACTGCTGGTGGTGATTCCTCGTTGGTACTAAATGGACCAGGATAACTTGGTCTAATATTATTATCAACACTATACATACGATTTATATCATCAGCTGATTGAAGAACACCTGTAATAATAGGGTAGCTTCTATTGCCGTATAAAAATTGAATAATAACATGAGTGCCAACAGTAGGAATTGCAAACATACCTTTTGATAAATTAGATCTATTATCACAAAAGTATGCTCGACTATATGTATTTACTCCACTAGTGCCGATAACGTTTGGAGCACCAGCGTATCCATCAGAAATAGCATGTATACCAAACTGCGCGCCAGGGGGAGCTCCACTATCTGTGCTATTTCCGAATACAGATATATCAGATGAATCTGTTATACTTGCTCGATCACGAGCAGCATTATACTTACCCATTGAACTTTCGCCTAAAACAGCCATACTTACATATGCCCAGGTTTCATATATATCTATTAATTCTAAGTTTGGTCTGGATATTCCTCCGACAATATTACTACCTCTTGGAAATCTGTAACTTTCATTACTATTATCTACATAGGTTACACCTTCAATTTTAACTTTTACACGACCTTGTGCATTATAGTTAACAGGAGAGCTTACATCACTATCAAGTATAACAACACCTTTATATAATCCAAAAAGTCTTTCCATATATTTAAATACGATTTAAAGTATTAATAGTATTTGTTGCTCTATTTAAGCTACTTGAAGTTTTATTCAAATAACTCGTTAACACGTTACCAGGTTCTACTAATTTATTTGATATTTCTTGAGCTTTATTAGTTATAGTAATAATTCCATCATTTATTTTTGAGATATCAGATTTTTTAATATTATTAACCACATTAGCTGTAATACATTTTAAAAGGCTTGCTGCATTAAAATTACAATTATCTTTATTAAATAAATTATTCTTAATACGGTTTACAAAATCTTTTATATTTTGTATACTCTGAATAACACTATCAATAATACCTTGTATTGAGGCTATTAAGTTGTTAAGAGCTCCTATTACACTATTAACTACAGCGTTAATAGTGTCATTAACAATACCAAGTAAAGCATTAGCCATAGCTAATGGAGCTGCTAATAATATTGATATAGACTGTTTTACGATAGCTACGAGCTCTTCCATTACTAATTGAGGTAAACATAAAATACCTCCTATTGCTCCGGATATGGATTCTACTTTACCAGCTGTACCTGTAATTAATCCTCCTATTTGTGTGACAGACGCCATAGAAATATTTAATCATTGAATCTAAAACGAACTATATTATGGATACAGCGGCGTTATTTTATAATCAAATAATTCTTTATATTCTTTCGGTGTTGCAGAAGAGTTAAGATCTATTTCTTGTACTTTAATATTCTTTGCGTCAGACTCTATTGCTTTAAACGCTCTATGATTTCCATCTAAGATTGATTTATATTTACCGTTACTTTTTATAACTATTATAGGATGCTCTAAGCTCGCATTTTTAACTCTATTTTTATTTTTAGTTTTATAAGACTGCTTTATTATAATAGGCTTTATCTTTTCTAAACTTACACTTTTGACAGGTATTTTATTATCTGTCAAAAACTTTATAACTTCTTTAATAGTTACTTTTAAGTCACCATCTTCCCAATACGTATTCATACCTTCAACTTTATCTAATAGTAGATAAGTTAGAGCATCAAATTGTGTTATGTTACTATTTGTCATATAAATTATAAAAAATATTTAGTCATTGAATCTAAAACGAACTATCATATAATAATATTATGTTAATTGCACACGAAGCTCCTATCTCTATTTTAGAAGATGTTCAACAAGTTACAGATTATGATTATGCTCTAGTACATCTATTTGAAACGCATCCAGAATATTATAAGTTTTTTAAACATGCTGTTGCTGCTGGACGAGAAGTATTACTTGATAACTCTATTTTTGAATTAGGTACTGCTTTTGACGCTTCTAAGTTTGCAAAGTATGTTAACGATCTTAAACCTACGTTTTATGTTGTACCTGATGTACTTGAGGATGCAGCTGCAACAATTGAATCTTATATTAATTTTAACATAAATTATGACTTGCCAGGATTAAAGATTGGAGTTGTTCAAGGTAAAACTTATGAAGAATTAGTTAATTGCTATACCTTTATGAGTAGTAATGCAGATTATATTGCTATTTCTTTTGACTATTCTTTTTATCAATTTATTGGTCTTAAGTATGGTACTAATACACAAGATTATCAAGCTAAATTTCAACGACAAAGTTCTGGCCGACAAACTTTTATTGATATGCTTAAGCGAGATGGTATTTGGAATTATAAAAAACCTCATCACCTGCTTGGTGCTTCTATTGTTTCAGAATTTGCTAAGTATAAAGATGATACAAGTATTAGATCATGTGATACTTCTAACCCTGTAATGGCAGGATTACTCGAGCAACGATATATCAAAGGTATCGGTCTACGTTATAAAAGCTCCATTAAATTAGTCGATTTAATTGATACTCCGTTCAATGAGACTAATTTATCTGATATTCTCTTTAATATTAAATGTTTCCGTTCTATTTGTAATGATTGATAATAACGACTTAAAAAAGAAAAAGTGGGTGGCTCTCTACTCAATGTCTGGAACTGAAATTGTTAAGATAAGTACTCATATTAATAGATATCCTGATCTAATTATAACTAATAATCAAGACATTGAGTCATGGCATCCGATGATGCAATCTCTTAAAAAACTAAAACTTGTACAGTTAATTAGTAAATCGGATAGTAAAAATATTAAAGTACTTTCTGATTTATTTGGTATCAGGCAATCTAATCAAACTCGGATAACCCTTCATGGCTGGCTTAATGTTATACCTGCAGAGATTTGTGAAGCTTTTGAAATCTATAATGGTCATCCAGGTCTTATTAATGTGTTTCCAGAATTACGCGGAAAAGACCCTCAACAGCGCGCATGGGATAGTATTGATAAGTATCCTGTTGTAGGTAGTGTAGTGCATAGAGTTGTAGCTGAAGTAGATGCTGGTAATATTATTAGCTCTGATACTGCAAGTAGTGATAGATGTACTTCATTAGATGAAACATATAAAGTACTGACTGATACTTCTTTTAACGCGTGGAAAAAAGCAATCAATACTATATTATAATATTATGTTAATCTCTTTTAGTGGATCACAAAGTTCGGGAAAAAGTACTCTTCTCAATTATTTACGAACTAAGGATATAGATAATTATTATTATCCTCCGATAACCTTTATCTCAGAAATTACTCGACTTGTTAAGCGTAAATATAATTTACCTATTAATGAAGAGGGAACAGATTTAACTCAGCTATTAATTGCTAATGAGCATTTAGTTAACTGCTTACTACCCGAGCATCAAAATAATGTTACAATTCTTGATAGGTGTATTATAGATGGGTTAATTTATACTAAGTGGCTTTGGGATAACAATCAAGTTACTGAACAAACGTATCGATCAGTAAGTCATATATACGATTTGATTCACGATAAGTATGATATCATTTTTTATACTTCTCCTAAAGATATTGAACTTGAAGATGATGGGGAACGAAGTATCGATAAGCAATTTAGAGATGATATTATTAAAGCTTTTGAAGAGCATATTAAAGATCTAAAAAATGTAGTCATACTTGAAGGATCAATTCAACAAAGACTTAATACTATTAAAGAAACACTTGCAAAACATAACATTCACATTACAATATAACTATGACATCAAAATTGGATAACTCTAATATCTCACGGCATCTTGGTCAGACTTCATCTTATAAGTCTATCTACGATTCCTCTTTAATCGTACGTGAACCGAGACAGGCTAATCGTACTCATCTGAATATTCAAGACGATGATCTACCCTTTACTGGTACTGATACTTGGAATGCTTATGAAGTATCTGGTCTAACTAATAGTGGTGTACCGGTAGCTGGTATTGCTAAAATCGTTTACTCTTGTACGAATAAATATATCGTTGAGTCTAAATCTCTTAAGCTATATTTTAACTCTTTTAATATGACTAAGTTAGGTGAGTCTAGTGATGAAGTTAGAAAGACTATTCAAGAAATAGCTACACGAGATTTATCTAGATTGCTTGAAACTGATGTTAAGGTAAAGGTATTTTCGAATAGAGAAGTTCTTGATGATACTACTACTGCTCATCAAGAGTGGTTTGCTTTTAATAATACAAGTCCGGTTATTGAAGAGTTTATTACCTTAGAAGATGATTATCCTTTTGATGAACTTGAAATTAGTAAATATTCAGAATCTCCTGAACTCTTAGAAGTTATTGATTCAGAGAAAGAGATTACTTTATATCATAGTTCTTTGTTGAAGTCAAACTGCCGTGTTACTAGTCAACCTGACTTCGGTGATGTCTTTATTCATATTAAAGGCTCAAAGACTATTGAACCTGCTTCTATGTTGAAGTATATTATCTCTTTTAGAGATGAATGTCACTTTCATGAAGAGATTTGTGAGACTATCTATACAAGACTTTGGAATCTACTTAAGCCTGCAGAGTTAGTAGTAAGGTGTTTATATACTCGCCGCGGGGGTATTGATATTTGTCCTGAACGTGCATCTGAACCTAAGCTTCAGCATTTTTCGTTAAATGATACTACAGTAGCTTATATTAAGACACCTCGTCAGTAGTATATAGCTACAATAAAAATTATTAAAAACTTCTACTTAAGTAGAAGTTTTTTTTGGGTTTCATGTAGAAAAATATATATGGTGTTATAAATAAATAATACATATGGCGATATCTTCAACCAATAATGGGTCTACCTTTTATAACATTAACGATTGCAGATCTTTTAATCAAACTGTCGGTACTTCATTAGTATCTCTCAGTAGTTATCCTTGCTCTGAAGTTATTGTTATCAACAAGACTGGTGCTTCTATTTATATATATGATTCTTCATTTTTTAATGATTCTAATCGCCTTCTTTTAGAATCAAACGAGAGTATTGTTATTAGAGGTATTACTAATTCTGCTCAAGTAAGTGCAAAAACAGCTTCTGGATCAGGTCTTGTTTACTTTAGAACACAATATTTTAGCCTTCTACCTCAACGCTAATGCTAACAATTCCTACCATACCTGCTTGGGATACTATCGGTGTTTACCGTGGAGGTTTTTCTCCAGCGACCGGTGGTGGAGCTGCTGCAGGTGTTGGAGGACCTATTCAATACAATGGTATTGATATAACTTACAACGGTACACTACTTCAATATAACTATACTACCTATATACAATACAATGGTACTGAGCTAACCTACAACGGTACACCAATTCAATTTAACTAATAACTTTATGCCAATCGACCTCGGAAATGCACCTACCGGAACATCACCTTCACCTAGTGAAAAATTACAAATACGTACCGCACTAGGTATCGGTGTGTCAGATGCTGTCACTTTTGATAGTCTCTCAGCAAGCACTTCTCTAACTCTACCAAGTACGACAGGCACGGCTGCTGGACACATGTATAGTAGTACTAATACTATTCGTTATCGTGACACGACTAATACGGAACGACTATTACTCAATAATGCTGATAATCTTGGGAATCTAGCCAGTTTAAGTGCTGCGCGAACCAATATTGGACTGGGAACGACTGATAGTCCAACATTTTCAGCAATTACGTTAAAAGGTTCTCTTTCAGCAGGCGGTAATTTTCTTTTTGGACCGGATAACACATACGATATCGGCGGCGCGTCGAGCAATAGACCGAAGGCTATTAATTGCGTCGGACAAATCACTACTCAAGGAGCCATCCAAGCTGGTAACACTCTTGCTTTTGGGGGAACTAGTGTTGTTTTAAGGGATGCAGGACCTACTGCTTTTTATGTTACAAACAATGCTAATACTGTCGGCGTAGGATTGAGCGCGACTACAGATGGATGGGCTAAATTTAGACAGCGAAACAATGCAGGTCATGCGTTTGTACAAGGTAAACTTACAACTGATACTGCTTTCCAAGCAGGTACCGTTGTTCCAACAGGTTTCCTTGTACTTTATGATTCCAACGGGACTGCATACAATGTCCCTGCTGTTCCTGTATAAACCATAACTAATTTATGAACCAAGCATACAAAACAAACCTAGTAAATAGTCGCAACACCAACCTCGCAGAACAGTATGATCTACGCGAACGGCTTAAACAACTGGAGACGGAAGAAACCCAACTCAAAGGAGCAATTGCCATCCTTACGCAAATCGAACAAGCTGAAGCAGAAAAAGTCAAAGCTGAATCCCAACTACAATAATACATAGCTTATATTAATAGATAAAAAAAGCGGTGATGCTAAAAACATCACCGCTTTTTTTTGTGTAATTTCTTAGAGCATTCCTAGCAATGCAAGACGTCTAGCCTGCGGAGAGACACTGTCAAAACCGTTTGCAGTTAAAGACTGAACAGTAGTACCAGTTTGACAAACAAACAGCGTAGACGTGTTGTCTGTATACAACAAACTTAAGGTAGCGCCTTGATATGCTCTATCAACTCTAAAAGTAGTACCATTAAATGCAGATAGTGTTGCCGTAATACCAGTTCCGGATGCAGGGTTAGTTAATGAATTAAATAAAAGACCTCTTACCTGCTTAGCACTTAAAGAAGCTACATTAAGAGGACCTGTCCCAACAGTAAGTAGTTCAACAGTTTTAGGTAACCCAGTACCAGATACAGACCAACTAAGATTAGCAGGTGTTTGCCCAAAAGCGGAAAGAGCTTGATTGTTATATGAAATAAATGCCATACTATTATTTATGTCTTTTTGTACAAAATATAATACTTTATTATGATTGTTGATATATTAATAGTATTTCTTGCTTTGTAGATGTATTTTTATTGAAGTGTGATATAGCGTTTGTTGAACCTAGGATCTGTTCTTGTATCAATTTAAATGTATCAGGAATAGCTTCACAAATTATTTGCTTATATGTATTATTAATAACAATACCAATATATTTAACAGAAGGCTTGATGGATTTTTTTATAAGATTAACAATAAAAGACTTATACTCGTCAAGACTACTATATTTACCGGTATTATAAATTTCTACATTATGGTATGGAGGACATGTAAAAACACAATCATAATTTTCTTGCGGTGTAAAATTAGTACAATCTTGATTATATATGGTTAGCTTATCGGTATAGTGTATTGTATTAGCAATTTTTTTAATACCACTACATGACTCTGTCCAAATATCATTATAGATATAATTTATATTACAAGCTGCAGCGCCAATAAATCTATGTCCCCACCCTCCACATGGATCATATATTGTTGTTACATTAGTATCTTCAATAAATTTTTTAATCCAAAGAGGTGAAAAATGTGAATACCCAATATGTATACCTGATATTTTAAACCCACGCAATAATTCTTTATGATTAAACGTATCTTTAAATAGATATTTTTGCCTATTTAATATAAGTCTTTCTTGTATTACAGGATTTTTAAAAAGTTCGCGTTCAATATGATAAAAATGTTGTTGATTAGTCAATACTATTCTATTATTAGCTGGAGCAGCGCTATAGTTACCCGTATTACGTGTAATATTTTTAAACTCTTTTAAACATTCTTGTAGGGTATATACATATTGTAATTCTTCTGTGTTTAAATTATTACTTTGCGGTATTTTATTACTATTTTTCTTTTCTAAACGATGCTGTTTCATGTAGTTATTATGTTCTAGTCTACGTTCAGGTGTTAAATTATTATACCACTCTTTCCATTTTTTATGAGTTATACCTTTTGCTGCTCGATATTCTCGATATTCTTTGTTGTATTGCTTTTGCTCTACTGTTAATTCTTTATGTCTTGCTTTTGCTTTGGCTCTAATTTTACTAGGATCTATCCAATATCTTACAGTATCAGGCCATACGTTAAACTTTGCCTTAACAGAAGATATACCGTGTTCTAGCGCATATGAAATAATTTCTTGTTTTTGTTCATGAGTGAATGTTTGCTGTTTACGATATGTTTGTATACTGTTATTTGTTGTCATATTTATCTTGTTTAGAGAGATTATCTTTTTCCCAAAGCGGTTGATAATTAGTATAATGACATATTTCACGTAACGTATTATCGTCATTTATATTAATTAGTTTTGCGAGTGGTTTAATATGATCTAAATGCCAACAATACTCACCTCTTGAATGATTATCCCATGTCATACCTTTAACAAATTGTTTCTCAATATGTTGTTTAAACTCTTCTATAGTACAACCTAAATATAGAATAGAAGAGTGAGTCTTTGAGACTTGTGCATATTTAACAGCAACTCTAACATGCTCTCGTATATTACATCTTAACTTATACAATGGATCTTCATTATATCTTTTTCTATATTCTCCAGCATGTTGTTGCTTTTTATATCGAGCTGCAGCTAATATTGTGTAATGTTCTAAGTTATTGAGTCGGTGCTGTTTAATAGCTATATTACGTTTCTGTCTTTGTTCAGGTGTTAGGCTATTCTCTCGCTCCTCTCTTTTTTTAAGATTTATCCCTGTCTCTACTCGATAGTCTTGATATTTCTTGTTATACTTTATTTGTTCAGGTGTCTTACCTAGTGTATCATATTTAATTTTGTTTTGTTGTTTTTTAACTTCACGTAAGTCAGGATCTATCCAATATCTTACGGTCTCTGGCCAAACGTTAAACTGCTTTTTTACTGACCAAATACCATGTTCTAGAGCATATGAAATAATTTCTTGTTTTTGTTCATCTGTGAATGTTTTATTTTTACGATAAGTCTTCATATGTATACTTAATACCAACCAACTATATTATATCATATTTATTCAAAATTGCTCTAACATTATTTTAATATATAAGGAAACCCGCGGGAGAGCAATCTCCCGCGGGTTTATTATTATTGATTCTTATAACTCGTTGATTATCAACTATCAGAAGTAGACCGACTGGTTGGCTGGCGTAAACGCCTGACCGAGACCTTGAATAATTACGACGTGGTAGTAGAGGTTAGCACCAAAAATGTTATCGACTACGCCATATCGTGTAAGCAAGCCAACACGAGGAGCGAAGTCATTAGGACCAATGGTTCTCTGTACCATAATCGGAATGTAAGGACAGTAGATGATACCAGTATCGTAGAATTCAGGACCCTTATAGCCAAGTAAGGCATACTCAATTGTGTTAGCAGTAGAGTAGCCTAAATTAGAGCCATAATATGTTGCGTTTTGAACTTCAGTACGAGTATCACGATATACGCTGAAACGTCCGCCAATAGCACCGATCTTTGCAATACCAACTGGCTGTGTGTTTACATCGCCTTGAACAGGTACCCACTGGAATTCAGGGAGCATTTCAAGTATAGCACAGACACGAGGAGTTGCAACAATGAAGTTAGCAGAACCACGACGATTACGCGTTGCAATTCTGTTAGCTTCAATAACGATACGTTGATAGAAGTCTCTATTACGTTCAACTAACCAACGACCATCAGCAGATGCAGGATTCCAGAAGGAATAGCCTTGACCAGCAGGAGCGTTAAGGGCAGTTTGAATCATCCGCATAATCATTTCACGGTCAATTTCGGCCTGAATTTCATACGACATAGCGTTTGTAATTTCAGAATCGATATCAATACCGTTCATGTTCTTAAGATCTTGTTCAAGCTCAACAGACCAACGAGCACCTAACCGACGAGTACCAGCTTCAACAGCTGTCTTTTCGAAGGTTACGTTAACCTGTGGAATGTTGTTCTGAATTTCGAAGTTTTTAAGAATCTCAGCAACACCGTTATCTTGTGCAACAAATGACCAAGCAGCATTGCCTGATAGAGCAGAAGAAGACACACCAGTGAAGCGAGTATCAAGGTGCTGGTATCCTAATTCGTTATTACCAGGAGTACTACCGTAAGATAGAGGCTGGTTGTAACGAGTTCCAGGAGCAGAAGCACCACCATCGACACCACCAGTGGCAAGACCAGTTGAGTCATACTTATAGCGCAAGGCAAAAGCAAGACCGACTGGACCAGACATAGGTTGAACGCCGACGATTTCATTCGAGATGAGTTCGGGGAACGTACGACGAATCATTGGAATAAGGATCTTAGGTAGACGAGAGTCACCAGTAGCATAACTGTCTGAGCTAGTAATACTACCACCCGCTGGGTTGTAGTTTTGACCACTACCAAAAGCACCACCAGCACCACCAGCAGATTGCTCAAAGCAATATTGCTCTTGGTTCTCAAGAAGTACTGCTGTACTCCAACGGGTATGCTCGTCTTTAATTTCCTTAATAGAATCAGATTTAAAATCAAGTACTGGCGCCCACTTTTCGAGCAAGCGTTCAGCTTTATTTTTATCTATAAATGTTTGAGGTTTATTCATATGTTTATTTATTATTTCCTTTCTTTTCGACCTCATGAAATGAGAATTATTTTTCTTACTTCATGGTACTCAGGTGTTACCACCTCATAATTCCGGATAAATTGTTATTTAAAGCGTTGTAGTTCATCAACATACGGGTTTTTATATCGTGATGTTGACTCTTGTTGTATTTCTTGAGGAGCATCTGCTTTAACCTTACGATTGTCAAATGCTTCTTCCTTTATCATATTTATTCTGTCTTGATCTTTTCTTTCAAATAATCTTAAAGTATAATCGAAGTTTTCTTCAATAAATTTAGGACTCTTATCTCCTAAGACTCTCTTAAGATAATCTTTCTTTTTAGCTGTAAGATGGCTTGTTTTACTTTCGAGTATTGCATTAGCTTTAATTTTATTATAATTTTCTTTTATAATAGTATTTTCAGCTTCTAATTTCGCTACTTTAGTAGTCAATTCAGTAATTTGATTCTTACCATCTACTACAGCACCTTTAACAGATTCACTCATAAGAGCTGAGTCAACAGCGAGTACTTTCCTTAAGTTCTGGAGAACAGTAGCTGCTGTACGATTCTTTGTAGCTTCTAAAATGGCTTCTGCTGGAATAGCTTCATCAATATACTCTTCTAAATAACTAGAAACAGATTCAATAATATTGTCTTTAAAATCTTTTGCTTTAGTATTAATTTCTGTTTCATATCTATTAACAACATTTAAAAGCTTTTTAGCATTAGAGAGATCAACAGCTTCTATTACTTTTTTTAGCTTCTTAGTATGATCAACATCAATAGCAGTTATTAATTGCTCTAGCTTTTCAGCATAAAGACTGTCTTGTTCAACTAAAGCAGCTTCAATAAGAAGATCTGTCTTACTTTGAAAAGCATCTTGAATTGCACTAATAGATTCTTCACTAAGAATCTGCTTTACATCATCTGTTAACATGTTTGTTATTTTCATACTAGAATAAAGGGGTGTTAATGGCTTGATCGATTCTATTAGAAATCTTACTCTCGACGGCCTGTACTAAATATTTATTAGCTTGAGCATAATTTTTTGTTGAAAGCGCGTAAATAAAGTTAGCTATATCAACTGATTCTTTTAAGGCTTTCTTTTTACCTTTTTCTATAGCAGCTGCTCGTTTACCTTCATACTTTGAAATCTTTGAATCTTTGTTAAGATCAGCTTTCGGATTTATTTTAGCCTTGCCTTTTACTACAGTCTTCTTTTTGGCAATCACCTTAGCAGGTTTTTTGGTTTTTTTAAGTTTAGCCATATATTTATTTATACTTTATTATCGTTTTATACTCTATGCTTCTTAAAAATTACTAATAAATTTTAAAATTTGTTCTCTAAGATATACATCAACATCTTTCATAGGTAATTTACCGATGTTTTTTTCAAATTTAGAATATGCTTCTTCATATTTTCCGCTATCAGCTAATACCCATTGTTTAGATTCAAGTATGCCGTTAACAAATGCTTTAGGAAAAGATGGGTCAGCAACACAATCAACAGCAACAAGTCTCATGTTACGTACAACATTATGGCCTCTTGATTCTTCTAAAGTACCTAACGCACGCGAAGACATTCCTACTTTTACACCGTCGTTAATTAAAGATCTTACTATTTGCCCGCAAGGTGTAGTTAGTACTTTTGACTTACCGAAAAATACATTGTCTTGTTCATATAGTTCTGTAACAATATGACATGCTCTTTCAAGATCAACATCAGCAGATGCAGGATGATTAAGCTCTCCCATCGCGCGTCCTGGTGTTATCATCTCCTCATTATATCTCTTTACTTCGCCTCTTAACTCGTCTATGGGATACAGTCTCTTATTCTTATTAACTCCTTCTGCCATCATATATGGACCTTTTATATATAAGGCTGAAGGAGTATTGCGGTTTGTTTCTTCTAAAATATATTCAAAATTGTCTTCTAGAGCAGGTTTTTCAACAAGAAGGTTAAGTTTTAATGCCATATATTTTATTTATATCATTTTTTAATTTTATAAAGGTTTTATTCACTATTGTATATATAACTAATAAAAAACTAATTTAACTTTAAAGTCGTAAATGACTGTCTATAGTATATAATTACTATATATGGCTAGACTTACCCAAGAAGAATTTGTTGCAAGATGTATTGTAAAGCATAATAATCAATATAACTATTCAAAAACTCTATACACTACAACAAGAGATAAAATAATAGTGACATGTGTACATCATGGAGATTTTTATGTGTTAGCAGATAACCATTTAAGACAAAGCGGCTGCCCTAAATGTGGTACACAGCTAGGTGCTAAATCTACAACCCCCACCTACACAGAATTCATTGATAAAGTTTCCGATACTAATCGCGTAAATTTACAATTCTGTGAAGCTGATTATATAAATTCACGTATACCTATAACGGTGTTATGTAAGAAACATAACTACGAATTTAAGCAAAAGCCGTACGATATATATACAAACCGAACTAAATGTAAACATTGTTTGTTTGAAAAACTCTCTAACAAAAGCCGAAGTAATAATCAAGATTTTATTATGAAAGCTCGAGAGATCTATAATGATAGATATTTATATGATAATATATTATATAATTGTAATACTGAACCCGTTAAAATTACTTGTAAACAACACGGTATATATAGTATTACGCCAAAAGAATTTTTACGTGGATATCATTGTAAAAAATGTATGAAGCAAGATTTATTAAAAAATAATAGTAATATGTTTTTTAATGCGTTTAAAGATAAATGGCCTAATTATACTATTAAGTCTGAGTATAATGGATGTTATGCTCCGTTACTTATAAATTGTAACTTACATGGTGATTTTTACGCATCACCTGAACAATCTCGAATCTCACAAGATATATGTGATAGCTGTCGCGTTTATAGAGGCTCACAACAAGAGTTAAAAATTACTAATTTATTAGATAAATATAATATAGAATACCAGAAACATAAAAAAATTAAAAGTGATAAGGGTATGTTTGAGATAGATATTTTCTTACCTAAACAAAATATCGCAATAGAAGTAAATGGGTTATATTGGCATCGTGATCGAGATAATGGTAAATATTCAAAAGATTATCATTTAAATAAAACAGCTACTTGCTTCGAGCAAGGTATTACACTCTTACATTTTTATGATACTGAAATTGATACAAAGTTTTCGATTATTAAGTCAATCTTAGAAAATAAATTAAATCTTAATACACGTAAGGTACATGGTAGAAAAACGATTATTAAATATGTATCTAATGTAGAAAAGAAAATGTTCTTAGACACATATCATATGCAAGGTAATGATAGAGCTTCGATATGTATTGGATTATATTATAATGATGAGTTGTTATCTATTATGACATTTGGTACTCGAAAAATTACCGGTTCAGTAGATCATGAACTTTTAAGATACTGTGTAAAATCAGGAGTAAATGTTGTCGGGGGATTCTCTAAACTTATTAAATTCTATAGCAAACAACACAATATTTCTACTATTAAGACATATGCAGATAAACGGTATAGTCGAGGAAATGTATATAATATAAATGGGTTTAAGCATTTACGTGATTCTGCTCCCTCATATTGGTATTTTAATACTAAAGCATATAAGTTACACCACCGCTATAATTTTGCAAAACATTTACTAAAAAACAAATTAGAAAACTATGATGAAAATAAAACAGAGTATGAAAATATGCGAGACAACAATTACTTTAGAGTTTGGGATTGTGGGCACTGTGTATTTGAGTACACCGTCTAGTTTATTTAATTTTTTAACTCTTTCTCTGTTAATATAAGAAAATTAAGTTTATTTTTTTTACAATATTCATTAGCACTCTCCCACTTTGCTTGATTTACTATATATTGAGCTTGATCATATACTAAGTGTTGTTTTTTTCTGTACTTAGTAGCAGGGGGTAATGTCTGTTTAAAAGGTTTTATTTCTATAAGATATTTCTTTATCACCGTACCTTCGCGTATCGCAACATAATTATCAACATAATATCGATGCATTTTACCGTCCACAGGGCTTATATAAGGTATTATAACGTTTTCACTTCCCCATTGAATTATATTAGGATTAAAGTCACAAAATCTAAAGAACTTTAATTCTAGACCAGAACGATATATAGCTTTTGATCCTATTAATTTATTAGGATATTTTGGCTTGTAAATGCCTTGCTTGTACTTTGGATTATTAGGGGAGTTGTTCATTACAGTATTTAAAATAAATTGTCTCACCATGCTGATACGGATGTAGCGTATTAGATTGTCTTTTTATAATCCACTTACCGTTTCGCTTTAATTTAGTTAATAGTGGACCACGAAAATGCTGAGTTTGAATAAACTCTCTCTCATTTTTATATGTATGTATACCTAAATGAGATGTTATAATAAATGGTTTATTTCTCGGATCTATATATTCTGCTCCTTTTAGTTCATTCATTGTACGTCCTTTATTCCAAGGTCCGTTATATTTAGCTCCACATATTTCTTTTGCTGTTTTACCTTTAAGAGGATTAATATAATCCGGATCACCTAATCGCTCCTGCATTGTTTTGTTAAGTTGTCTCTCGCTTGTGAGCTTATGTGCTGTCAATTCTTTATCGGTAAAGCCATATGTTGCTATTCGATGTTTATTATTTATACCTCGCTGTAATTCCTTTTCTGTATAGTTACCAGCCGCTAATCTAGTATTAAGTGTAAGCTTTGCCTTTTCTCTCACTTCTGGTGATCTCATAGATTCATGCCCACCAGAACCATCTTCAGGTACTAAATTTGCAAACTCTTTTGAGAGAACAACATTATATAATAATGAATATTCAAGACCTTTTTGTTTAAAATATTCTTTACTATCTGTTTCGTATAAAATAGTTGTATGTATATCATAACCATGTTTACGTAAATGTGCTCTCCATCTTGTACCGCTACCTGGATATAACATACAGGATGCTTTAGTTCCATAATGTTTACATAAATATTTTAATCCTGTAATATTATGTTCTTTTAATAATAAAAATAATCTCTTATTCATATTAATATTTATAACTATAGGTGTAACTAATCCGCTTAACCTACAAAAAAACAGCAGGGATCCGCGTCTCCCGCTCCTGGAGAAGCTCCTTCTAATAACATTTTTTCGAGTGCGTCTCTTTCACCTATACCTTCGGCTAATAAGTCAGTGTTAAGAGAGCCACCACCGAGTAATGACACTCCTGTGAACTTACCTCGAACTCTACCAATTACTATCTTACATAGAGCAGATGCATATTTATATACCCATTGTTCTTTAATTAAATCTCTAATAGGTCGCTCTACGTAACAGGTTATAACCCCATAAAAACGACTTACATTAGGTTGCGGATACATTTGCATATATTGAGTACGAGGATCAAAGCTAATATCTTTTCTTGTCGCTAGCATTTTTTCACGTGTATCAATAAATTCTTTAACAGTATACCAAGACACTAAATCAAATCCAAAATTACCTAAAGCATAACTAAAATAAGTTTGTTGCGCGAGTGTTTGTTCAAGTGTAAATAGTGTATTAACTCCATTAGATGAACCTTCTTCAAATTCAGTTACATCAATAACTTTCCTATAGTCCATTATATCATAATCAAAAGCATTATTATATGTGGTTACTGTTGTTGGTTCACTTTGCTTGGTTAATACTCTCTGCTTTGTTGGTGTAAAATAAGTAGATAAACTTGTATTAAAACTTGTAATACTGCTATATATAGTTTGATCTATAATATCAAACGCATCCATATTAATTGTAAATACGCTTGATAAAGAAGAAGATGATGCAAAAACTGATTTAGGTACTTCAGTGGTTACAACATATACAGCGCTAGGAGTTTCAGCTGTAAACCCCATACTCGGACTAGGAGGAGACTGTGCTAGTTTTTGTGCTTGAGTATAAGATGAATTTGAAATTGTAAATAAATGATCAAGTCGAATCCCTTTATTTTTTTCGTATAACTGCGAATCAAAAATTAAAAACTCTTGAGTATATCCCG
>Ga0304730_1000123_pt1 | contig 76504 bp, 48 predicted proteins | sample M_130628_MF_Meta_FD_190474 | JGI IMG/M metagenome (GOLD analysis project Ga0304730, IMG submission 190474) | Freshwater microbial communities from Lake Montjoie, Canada to study carbon cycling - M_130628_MF_MetaG (v2) (version 2) | ecosystem: Environmental > Aquatic > Freshwater > Lake | place... | reverse complement strand
GTAAGATTCGTTGAAAGATGTTTCACAAGATACGTTGTAAGATTCGTTGAAAGATGTTTCACAAGATACGTTGTAAGATTCGTTGAAAGATGTTTCACAAGATACGTTGTAAGATTCGTTGAAAGATGTTTCACAAGATACGTTGTAAGATTCTACGAAAGAAGCTTCGCTAAGGAACTGCTTGCCGAAGGCATCTTTTGAAAAATCTTGCTTGCATCTTAAATTGTATCTACGCTAGTACGCCCACTTAACATAAATCGCTCCCCACGTGAATCCACCGCCAAATGCGGCAAGTACGAGGTTATCTCCCTTTTTCAATTGAGATTCCCAATCGCAAAGGCATAGTGGAATAGTTGCGCTAGTGGTATTTCCGTATTTGTGAATGTTTATCATTACCTTCTCGCTACCCACTCCCATGCGGCGTGCAGTAGCGTCGATAATTCTTAAGTTCGCTTGGTGAGGAACCAACCACGCTACGTCGTCTGAAGTAAGGTTGTTCTTTTCCATAATTTCAGCAGAAACATCGGCCATACCTACAACCGCTGCCTTGAATACCGGCTGTCCGTCTTGAAACACGAAGTGTTCGCGATTTGCAACGGTTTCGGCTGTTGGCGGATACACAGAACCTCCAGCTTTTTGATACAAATAATGTCTTCCGTTTCCGTCGGTTTTTAAAATGCTATCCATGATTCCGTTGTCGTCTTCTGTTGGCTCTAGAAGCACAGCTCCCGCGCCATCTCCGAAGAGCACGCATGTAGCGCGATCGGTGTAGTCTACGATGCTCGACATCTTATCTGCTCCTACAACAACCACTTTTTTACACTTTCCTGTTTCAATGAATTGTGAACCGGTTGCAACAGCAAAAAGAAATCCTGAACATGCTGCACCAAGGTCGTAACCCCATGCATTTTTTGCACCGAGCTTGTCGCAAATAATGTTTGCCGTTGCTGGGAAAACGTGGTCTGGAGTTACAGTCGCACAGATTAATAAATCAATGTCCATCGGAGTAATACCACGCTTTTCGCAAAGTACTTTCACCGCTTCCACCGCCATGTCGCTGGTGCCAAGACCTTCACCCTTTAGTATGTGACGCTCTGAAATACCTGTCCGCGAGCGAATCCACTCGTCGTTGGTATCTACCATTTTCTCTAAATCGGCGTTTGTAAGTAGGTCGGGGGGAAGGTAACCGCCTATTGCGGTAATGGCTGCTCTCATGTAGTTTGTAGATTGAAGATGCGAAGATAGGGAATTCTGCGAAAGATGTTTCACAAGATGCTTCGCAAGATGCTTCGCAAGATGCTTCGCAAGATTCTGCGAAAGATATCTTCGATAAGATTTTGAATAAAACACGAAAACCTCCGAGTAGGATTACCGCGTTAAAAACGGAATTCTACCGAAGGTTCTACGAAGTTCTACCGTAGGTTATACGGAACGTTCTACCGAAGGTTAGGCTTCTTTCTCTATGAGAACTTTTCCTTTGTAGTACAACTTCCCTTCGTACCAGTGTGCGTGGTGGAAAAGGTGTGGTTGACCAGTAGTAGTACAAGTAGAAACGTTAGGTGTTTCTAATTTGTAGTGTGTTCTACGCTTCGCTTGACGCGTTTGGGAAATCCTGTGTTTGGGATGTGCCATGGGTTCTTATTTAAAAAGTTATTCTTCCTCGTCGGAAGGATCAAATTCATCTGTATCAAAATCTTTCAAGTCTTTCCAGATGCTGTCTGCGTTTTCTTCTACTCGGTATGTATTCAGGGCGCCTAAGACAACTGGGTTACAGTCGGCTTCTTTGCTATGTATTCTTCTTGAAGGAAGAGATAACAATGCCATTTCAAACATACGTCGCTTAATGTCCAATTGGTATTCACTTGGTCCAAGGGTCCAAACATCGTCTTCGTCGGTGTTTGTCTTGTCTCCAAATTTCACTAAAAGGTGATCAACGTTTTCAACATGAATCCAAGTGTCTTCGGCACATCTGTCGCAAGGCAATAAGACTTCTCCTTCCACTTGCAAATCGAGGATAAGCATGTTTTGTTTCTTGTCTAAGGTACCTGTGACATTCAGTTTTGATTCTTGAATTTCACTATCGGGAAAGTCTGCAAAGAACGTTTTATCCAGTTGGAATTCTAACTCATGCGTTCCAATTTTCCAGCCTGAAAAGTTCAGGATATAAAGTGAATCTTGCATAGATAGATTTTCAAAAGGACGGCAAAGATACGTTTCTTTTTTGGAAAAACAAGATTCTTCGAAAGATACTTTGTAAGATGTTGCACAAGATGCCTGCGGCAAGATGCGAGCAAGATGTATCACAAGATACTTCGTAAGATGTTACTCAAGATGCCCTTGGCAAGATACTTCGTAAGATGCAAGCAAGATGTTTCACAAGATGCCTTCGGCAAGATGTTTCACAAGATGCAAGCAAGATACTTCATACGATTCTGCGAAAGATGCAAGCAAGATTGTGAGATAAATCACTTTTTCTTATTCCGAACGAATCTCATAAGGGCGTAAAGCTCTGCAACAATCTGTTTACAGTCTTTTTCAAGAATCTCATATTGGTCTTGACTTATGTGTCTCTTAATCTTCAGAACTCGCAGCCAGTAACTCGTTTCTTCAGCTTCACGAATTGACAGAGAAACCTTATGCAGATACATCTTATCCGAAATAGAAAATTTCGCTTCACTCAGATTGGCGGCAATGGAAGTTGAACTCCGCGAAATTTGATCCGAAACATGGAAGTCTTTATTGAACTTTTCCGTTGCACTTACTAACTCCAAAATTCCGAATGAAAAGTCTTCTGCTTTCTTATAAACACTTTTTTTTTTCATTTTTCTTTCAAAATTCTTAAAAGAAAACCAATTCGGAAACAAATCGTTATGCATTAGAATTCCTCAACCCCAATGGCTACAACGTTTTCAGACGAATAAATACTTCCTAAGTACCTAGATACTTCGTAAGATGCAAGCAAGATTTTTCAAAAGATGCCCAAGGCAAGATGCAAGCAAGATTTTTCAAAAGATGCCTTCGGTAATTAGTTCCTTAGCGAAGCTTCTTTCGAAGAATCTTGCTTGCATCTTGAGTAACATCTTTCATAGAATCTTGTGAAACATCTTTCGAAGAATCTTGCTTGCATCTTGAGTAACATCTTTCGTAGTAATAAGAACCTTTTTTTACCGAAAACCCATATATTTGCCCTCAATTCAAACGAAAAATTCAAAAAACGATGAATATTACTCAGATTCAAGATTTAATCAAGTTCGTTGCGAAAAGTGGCGTAAGTGAGGTGGAAATCGAGCAAAAAGATTTCAAAATCACCATTAAAACTCCTGGAAAAGGAAAACAAGAATTCGTTCAAGTGGCTTCTGCGCCAATGATGGCTGCACCTGCTCCAATGGCTATGCCAGCTGCTGCGCCTGTGGCATCTGCTGCTCCCGTTGCTCCCGTTGCTGAAACTCCAGTTGCTTCGAATCTTATTGAGATTAGAAGCCCAATGATTGGGACGTTCTACCGCTCTGCTTCTCCAGAGAAACCTGCATTCGTTGAGGTGGGTTCTGAAATTAAAGTTGGAGACAAAGTTTGTATCGTTGAAGCCATGAAGTTGTTCAACGACATTGAATCTGAAGTTTCAGGTAGAATCGTGAAGATTTTGGTGAACGACATGTCACCGATTGAATTTGATCAACCATTATTTTTGGTTGAACCAGCATAATTGCACTTAAACACTACTTCCATGTTTAACAAAATATTAATTGCCAATCGCGGCGAAATTGCGCTACGTGTTATTCGCACGTGCAAAGAAATGGGTATCAAAACGGTTGCTGTTTATTCAACTGCCGATCGCGATAGCCTTCATGTGCGCTTTGCAGATGAGGCCGTATGTATAGGACCCCCTTCTAGTAAAGAGTCCTATTTAAAGATTTCAAGCATTATTGCTGCTGCTGAAATCACCAATGCAGATGCGATTCACCCAGGATACGGATTCCTTTCTGAAAACGCTACCTTCTCTAAGGTATGTAAAGAGAATGGAATCAAATTCATAGGCGCTTCTCCTGAGATGATCGACTCTATGGGCGATAAGTCTTCAGCAAAGCAAACCATGCGCGATGCTGGAGTTCCTACCATTCCAGGTAGTGATGGTTTGATTGAAAGTCTTGAGCACGCGAAGGAATTGGCTGTTGGAATTGTTTATCCTGTAATCTTGAAAGCTACCGCAGGCGGTGGTGGAAAAGGTATGCGTGTGGTGAACAGCGAAGACGAAATGGAAAGCGCTTGGGAAATGGTGAGACGCGAAGCCGGTGCTGCCTTCGGAAACGACGGTATCTATATGGAAAAATTCGTGGTTGAACCGCGTCACATTGAAATTCAAATTGCAGGTGACCAATACGGAAAAGCTTGTCACCTTTCAGAACGCGACTGTTCCATTCAAAGAAGACATCAGAAATTAGTAGAAGAAACTCCTTCTCCATTCATGACTCCGGAATTGCGCGAACGCATGGGTGAGGCCGCTATTAAAGCTGCTCTTGCTGTTGGATACGAAGGCGTTGGAACAGTAGAGTTCTTGGTCGACAAAGACCGCAATTTCTACTTCATGGAAATGAATACACGTATTCAAGTAGAGCATACCATAACCGAAGAAGTTATAGACTACGACTTGGTGAAGGAACAAATTAAATTGGCTGCAGGTGAGCCTATTTCTGGAAGAAATTACTATCCGACTATGCATGCCATTCAGTGTCGTATTAACGCTGAAGACCCATACAAAAACTTCATGCCTTCTCCAGGAAAAATCACCGACTACCATTGTCCTGGCGGCCACGGTGTTCGCATAGATGCTCACGCCTATGCTGGATACGTGATTCCCCCGTTCTATGATTCTATGATTTCGAAATTGATTACCGTTGCTCAAACTCGTGAAGAAGCCATTGCGAAAATGCAACGTGCTTTAGATGAGTATATCATTGAGGGCATTAAAACCACAATCCCCTTCCACCAAAAACTTATGAAAGACGAGAAATTCCGTTCAGGGGATTTCACGACGAAGTTTTTGGAAGATTGGACAATGTAATTACCAGCGGAGCTGGATGACACAACAAGTTGTGATGACCTTCTTCGAAGGATGACGCAACATAGTTGCGATGACAATTTACAATTGATGACAACTTCGTTGATGACGATTTTCAATCGATGACGCTCCGCGAAGCGGTCATCCCGGAGGGTCATCACATAAAATGTGTCATCCACGAAGTGGTAATCCGGAACGGTCATCCCGCAGGGTCATCCACGCAGTGGTCATCCGGAACGGTCATCACGCAGTGTCATCGCGAAGCGTCATCCACAAAGTGGTTAACTATTCAACTTCAACACAGCCAAGAACGCTGCCTGTGGAACTTCTACAGACCCAACTTGACGCATACGTTTCTTACCTTCTTTTTGCTTTTCAAGAAGCTTGCGCTTACGCGAGATGTCACCGCCGTAACATTTTGCAGTAACGTCTTTACGCAAGGCGTTAATGGTTTCGCGGGCAATGATCTTCGCCCCAATAGCGGCTTGCAGGGCAATTAAGAATTGCTGTCTTGGGATAAGTTCACGCAATTTCATGCAAATTTTCTTACCCAATTCGTAAGCGTGGTCTTTGTGAATAAGAGCGCTCAAAGCATCTACCTGGTCTCCATTTAGAAGAATATCTAATTTCACCAATTGGCTTTCTTGGTAGCCAATTCTGAAGTAATCGAAAGAAGCGTAACCTTTAGAAATCGTTTTCAAGCGATCGTAAAAATCGAATACAATTTCAGCCAAAGGCATTTCAAACGTTAACTCAATACGGTCTGTTGTTAGGTACAACTGATTCGTGAGCATGCCTCGTTTTTCAATACACAAGGTCATGATAGCGCCGATGAATTCAGTCTTAGTGATAATTTGCGCTTTGATGAAAGGCTCTTCAACATGCTCTATTAAATTCTGCTCAGGCAGTTCCGATGGATTGTTGATTTCTAACTTCTCTCCCTTTGTTGTGTAACAGATATAGCTAACGTTCGGAACAGTGGTAATAACAGTCATGTTGAACTCGCGTTCCAAGCGTTCCTGAATAATTTCCATGTGCAGCATTCCTAAGAATCCGCAACGGAAACCAAATCCAAGTGCCGCAGAACTTTCGGGTTCGAAAACTAAAGACGCATCATTCAACTGCAATTTCTCCATACTCGCGCGAAGCTCTTCGTACTCGTCGGTATCTACCGGATAAATTCCTGCGAATACCATGGGTTTCACATCTTCAAACCCTTGAAGAGCCTCAGGGGAAGGGTTAGCAAGGGTTGTAATGGTATCGCCCACTTTTACTTCCGTGGCCGTTTTAATTCCAGAAATAATATACCCCACATCGCCGGCAGCAACAAAGTCGCGCGGCTTCAAATCCATTCCCAACACACCCACTTCGTCTGCAAAATATTCTTTTCCTGTGCTCATGAATTTCACTTTGTCTCCTTTACGAAGAACACCGTTCTTGATTCGGAAGTAAGCGATAATTCCACGGAATGAATTGAACACTGAGTCGAAAACCATTGCCTGCAATGGTGCATCTACGGTTCCAACAGGACCCGGAATACGCGCGCAAATAGCATCTAAAATTTCAAGAACGCCCTCACCTGTTTTTCCGCTTGCGGCTAAAATTTCATCACGCTCGCAACCGATTAAATCTACAATCTGATCTTTCACCAACTCTGGATCGGCATTCGGAAGATCTATTTTATTTAAAATTGGAATAATGGTTAGATCATTTTCCAATGCCAAGTACAAGTTTGAAATGGTCTGCGCTTGAATTCCTTGAGAAGCATCCACAATAAGAATAGCCCCTTCGCAAGAAGCTATAGCGCGAGAAACCTCGTAAGAAAAATCTACGTGACCGGGAGTGTCGATCAAATTCAACACGAATTGTTCGTTACCCACTTTGTGCAACATTTGAATCGCGTGCGCCTTGATGGTAATTCCCTTCTCACGCTCAAGATCCATATCGTCTAGCGCTTGCGCTACCATCTTACGATCTTCAATGGTCTTGGTTATTTGCAACATTCTGTCGGCAAGGGTCGATTTCCCGTGATCAATGTGCGCAATGATGCAAAAATTTCGAATATTTTTCATGTTCTTTCTAAGACCTACAAAGTTACATCGAAAGCTAGGTATAAAACAATGAAAAGAAAATACTCCGAAAACAAAATTGTTCAAGCCAACATTCGTTTATTTTTGTTCACCATGAAAATTTTGAAATCAGTTTTTATTGCAATACTTGGACTTGTTGCAACCGGTGTCTTCGCTCAAGAAGATCATTTGAATTGCGGTGAGCGCGAAAGTCGCGTGCGCATGTTCGGCATGTATCCTGAAGCCGAAGGAATCGCCCGTCGTGCCGATCAAGCTCTTGAGACCTACACAGAAAATTTCACAGACGAAGCCCCCGAGCGCGGATCTCAGACCATTTATACCATTCCTGTTGTCTTCCATGTGATTCACAACAACGGTCCGGAGAATATTTCCGATGAACAAATTCTTAATGGATTGTCCATACTTAATCGCGATTACGCTATGTTGAATTCAGACATAAGCTTAGTTGTTACCGCTTTCGAAACGATCACTGCAGATGTCGGAATTCAATTCGCTCTAGCTACCAAAGACCCGAACGGTAACTGCACACGAGGAATTAATCGAGTGGTGTCTACGCTGACTTCTGTTGGAGACCAAAGTATGAAGGACCTCATTATGTGGCCACGCAACAAGTACCTGAACATTTGGATTTGTCTAGATGCTGCGGGTGCTGCGGGATACAGCAACCTTCCACCGGATGTGGCAGGAAACTGGGGCGCAAATACAGACGGGATTGTTGTACGTTCAGACTATGTTGGATCTATCGGAACAAGTACTTCTCAGCACAGCCGAACCCTTACGCACGAAACTGGACATTGGTTAAACCTATACCACACTTGGGGGCCCGGAAACTCTCCTGGCGTTGCTACAAACTGCAATCAAGATGACAACGTTACTGACACCCCTAACACCATTGGTTGGACCACCTGCTCCCTTACCGGTAGCTCATGCGGAAACACAGTAGACAACGTTCAGAATTATATGGAATATTCATACTGCTCACGCATGTTCACTCAAGGACAGCGCACACGCATGCGTGCGGCCATCACAAGCAGCGTGGCTTCGCGCAGCAGTCTTATTACTGCTGCAAATCTCTTGGCCACAGGTGTTACAAATCCTGCACTTTGCGTTGCCGATTTCGAGTTTGATAAAAACATTTTGTGTGCGGGAGACAGCGTGTCCTTTACAGACATTTCATATCATGGAATTACTTCTTGGAATTGGAATTTCGGAGATGGTGTAACATTGGTTGGAAGCGATCCTGCTGTTCACCAAAATCCAATACACACCTACAATACACCCGGAACTTTCACCGTAACCCTTACAGTTAGCAACGGTGCAGATCAACTTTCAAAAACGTATTCAAACATCATCACAGTTTTGGGACCAGCAGGAATGACAACTCCATTAATTGAAGGATTTGAAGGGACTTGGCCCGGCAACAACTGGTTCGTGAACAACCCTGATTTAGACGAAACTTGGCAGGTGGTAACTCCTCATTACAGCGGTGCTAACGGATTGAAACTTTCAAATTTCACCAGTGAATCTGGACACGTAGATGAATTCATTTCGAACACCTTCGACATGAGTGCCATGGACACCATTTTCGTAAGTTACAAATGGGCTTACGCAAGTAGAGTTTCGGTTACCGATGATCGCCTTCGCGTTAGTGCATCAGGAGATTGCGGAACTTCATGGACCCTCGCAAGAATCCGCAAAGGAACAACCAACCTTCCAACTGGAACAGCAACAAATACAGCCTTCACGCCGCAAACGACTGCACAATGGAGTGGTGAAACGCTTACGCTTACCAATCCGAATTACATGACCGATCATTTCCAACTGAAATATGAATTCATTAGTTACGGTGGAAATAATTTATACCTCGATGACATCAACATTACCGCAGTAGACACGCTCGGAAATTTCATTGAAATTACCGAATCTCCGTTGGAAGTTTCGCTTTATCCGAATCCGACAAACGAGGCGGCAACCTTGGTTCTTGGAAGCGCTGCTCACAAGAAAACCAGCGTGGTATTGTTTAACAGTGCGGGGGAAATTGTTGACCAGATTTACAACGGAAATCTAAGTGTGGGAACACATACTTTTTCAATTCCGAAGCATGCTGCCGGTTTCTACATTGTTCAAATTCAAAGTGGAAACTCGGTAACACACCGAAAACTTATTTTTGAGTAAGTTTCCTTGAACAAACTTGGAGCGTAAGTGTTAACTTTGTTAATATGTCGACATTCACTCCAGGCCCTCTACTCGCTCAATTCGATAATCCAATTGCCCTTCGCAATGGCTTAAAAGACGAGCAACTCAAACAATTGTGTACAGAACTTCGTCAGTTCATTGTTGACATCGTATCTGAAAAAGGCGGACACTTCGGAGCAAGTTTAGGTGTGGTTGAAATGACCGTTGCCCTTCATTATGTGTTCGAAACACCCTATGATCAATTGGTTTGGGATGTTGGACACCAAGCATACGGACATAAAATCTTAACGGGAAGAAGAGACAATTTCCACACAAATAGAATTTACAAAGGTCTTTCTGGATTCCCGAAAAGAAGCGAAAGCGAATACGATACGTTTGGAGTTGGACACAGTTCCACTTCAATTTCTGCGGCTATTGGAATGGCGGTGGCTAGCAAAGTGAAAGAAGAAAAAGATCGTCAGGTTATTGCCGTCATCGGAGATGGTGCAATGACTGCAGGTCTAGCTTTCGAAGGTTTGAATCACGGATCTACAGCGGATTGCAACGTGCTTGTTGTATTGAACGACAATTGCATGAGCATTGATCCGAACGTGGGTGCATTGAAAGAATACCTAACAGACATTACCACTTCGCACACTTACAACAAAGTGAAAGACGATGTGTGGCAGTTGTTGGGAAAGGTTTCGAAATTCGGCCCGAATGCGCAACACATTGCACACAAGATTTCTGAAGCGCTGAAAGGCACCTTGATTAAGGAAAGTAATTATTTCGAATCGTTGAAGTGGAGATACTTCGGTCCAATTGACGGACACGATGTGGATTATATGGTGAAGGTGATGCGCGATTTAAAAGACATTCCTGGCCCGAAAATTTTGCACTGCGTTACAAAGAAAGGAAAAGGCTACGCTCCAGCAGAGGCGGGCTCTCCAACGAAGTGGCACGCACCCGGATTGTTCAATAAAGAGACTGGAGAAATTGTAAAAGTGGTTCCGAAAAGTCCACAACCGCCGTTGTATCAAGATGTATTCGGACATACCATTATTGAATTAGCAGAGAAGAACGAAAAGATTGTAGGTGTTACACCAGCAATGCCAAGCGGATGTTCTTTGAAACTGATGATGGAGGCTATGCCTAAGCGTGCCTTCGACGTAGGAATTGCAGAGCAGCACGCAGTTACTTTTTCTGCTGGAATGGCAACGCAAGGACTGGTGCCTTTCTGTAATATTTACTCGAGCTTTATGCAACGCGCCTATGACCAAGTCATTCACGATGTTGCCATTCAAAAATTAAACGTTGTTTTCTGTTTAGATCGCGGAGGTTTGGTAGGCGCCGACGGCCCTACTCACCACGGAGCATACGATCTGGCATACATGCGTTGCATTCCAAACATGGTTGTTTCAAGCCCCATGAACGAAAGTGAATTGCGTAATTTGATGTTCACCGGACAGCTTACAGACCAAGGTCCGTTCAGCATTCGCTACCCTAGAGGTAACGGTGTTCTAACCGTCTGGAAAACACCTATGAAAGAAATTAAAGTAGGTACTGGAAGGAAGATAAAATCAGGAGACGACGTTGCTATTTTAACGATAGGTCCAATTGGAAATTATGCTGTGAAGGCATGCGAAGCATTAGCAGATCAAGGCATTTCAGCAGCACATTACGACATGCGTTTCGCGAAACCAATTGATGAATTAATGCTTCATGAAGTCTTCGGAAAATTCAAACATGTGATTACCGTAGAAGACGGGTGTGTTCAAGGTGGAATGGGAAGTGCTGTGATTGAATTCATGGCCGATAACGGTTACACTGCCCAAGTGAAGCGTTTGGGAATTCCTGATGAATACATAGAACACGGAACACAGGATCAACTCTACGCAGAATGCGGTTACGATGTAGCTGGAATGGTTCGCACTGCAGTTGAATTGGTTGGAAAGGAAGCAGTACAATCTTTAGGCGCGTGATCAATTCTTCCAACGGACAAATTCTTCATTACTCTATTTTCAATCACGACAGCTCGAACGAATGGGTAACCTTCATTCACGGGGCGGGAGGAAGCAGTGCCATCTGGTTCAAACAGATTCGTGCATTTCAAAAACACTTCAACGTATTGCTCATTGATTTACGCGGTCATGGACAGTCGAAAAATGTTCGTCCGCTTAAAAAAGAAAAATACAACTTCGAAGAAATAGGCAACGAAGTCATTGAAGTTCTTGAACATTTGAAAATCAAATGCACTCACTTCGTTGGAATTTCGATGGGAACCATTGTCATTCGTGACATTAGCGAACGGGCTACTACTCTGGTAAAATCTATGATTTTAGCTGGGGCAACCATGAAGCTCAATCTTCGCGGACAATTTCTCATGCGTTTCGGACAAACCTTCAAGTCGCTGATTCCCTATCTCATTCTTTACAGACTTTTCGCCTTCATTATTATGCCGAAAAAAAGCAATTCGGAAGCGCGAAACTTATTCATTCAAGAAGCGAAAAAACTCGAGCAAACCGAATTCAAAAAGTGGTTCGGATTGGTTACTCAAGTGAATCCGCTTCTCTCTTCCTTCCGAAAAAAAGAAACCCCCGCAAAGACGCTCTACGTCATGGGCGCAGAAGACCATATGTTTCTTCCTTCCATAAAAAAACTCGCATTTCGATTCTCTTCCTCTGAACTCATCGTTGTTCCCAACAGCGGTCATGTGGTGAATATTGAGAAGCCGGTGGAGTTTAATGAGATTTGTATTTCGTTTTTGAGCGATAACTCGAAGGGATAGATACTTCGTAAGATGTGGCGCAAGATTCTCTGAAAGATACTCCGTAAGATTCTACGAAAGAAGCTTCGCTAATAGCCGCTTGCCGGAGGCATCTTGCTTGCATCTTTCGTAGAATCTTGTGAAACATCTTGCTTGCATCTTGTGCAACATCTTACGCAGTATCTTGCTTGCATCTTTGTATCTTCGTAACATGCGGCTTTGCCTTATCCTTCTCTTAACAATTCTTGCGACTTCGCTTTCAGCGCAGACATTAAAAATTCGCATTTTCGACGAAACCTCTCGCGAGCCCTTGCCCGGTGCAATGGTATTCTCCAAGAAAGTTACAATTGGTGTTACTGATCTTTCAGGGACGACCAAATTGAATAAAGCCGATATCCTTGATTCAATTACGATCAAACATATTGGTCATGCAGATAGCACTATTGCCATTACGAATAACATGTATGACTCGGGATTGAGCATCTTCTTGAAAGCACAAAGCTCTTCCACTGGAACCGTTGTCATAGGCTCTTCGCGCTACTTGCAAGCCCTCGAATTGCAAACCCTAAGCATCGATGTCATTAAATCTACCGAACTCATTCAGCGTATTACGCCGGATTTAGCGAAGGCGGTGGAACGTTTGCCTGGATTGACCATTATAGACGGACAAGCGAGTATTCGCGGAGGAAGTGGATACGCCTTCGGCGCAGGAACACGCGTGCTGCTTATTGTAGACAACCAACCTTTGATTACTGCAGATCGCAACGATATTAAATGGAATTACGTTCCACTCGAATTGGCCGAACAAATTGAAGTGGTGAAAGGCGCGTCGTCTGTGCAATATGGAAGCGCAGCACTGAATGGAGTTATTCACGTCCGTACTGCTTATCCCGGAAAAGAGCCTGAAACATTCGTTTCTACATTTGGAACGACCTACGACAAACCACGCGACGCATCTATGGCTTGGTGGACGGGCAATCGTATTCCTTACCAGAGTGGATTGCAATTCCGTCACAAAGAGCGTCTGAAGAACGGAATTGATTTGGTTGTAGGTGGAAATGTATTGCGCAGTGTGGGCTGGTTGAATGGCGAATACGAAGACCGCGAACGTATCTCTTTCCGAACAAGAAAAATCTGGAAGAACGGAAGACGCAGTGCAGGTATAGATGGAAACATTATGCATCAAAAGCAAGGTTTCTTTTTTATGTGGAAAGGAACCGGTGCTGACTCTTATTTACCTTACAGTGAAACCACTTTGCTTAAGCTGAACGACCTGTGGGCAAACATAGATCCGTGGTTCACGGCCTTCGATAAAAAAGCGAATAAGCATACCCTTCGCGGTAGATATTATTACACCCTTCAAGTAGGCGGAAAAGATTGGTATCCGGCTACGAACTTAATTAGCACCGATTACCAATTTCAACACAACACCAAATCGAAAGGAACATTGGTTGCAGGATTGAATGCCTCTCAATTCTTCTTCGACGATGGAAGTTTTGGTGGAAGACACGACGGGAATTTCGCAGGGACTTATGTACAATTTGATCAACCGTGGAAGAAGTTTCAATTTAGTGCAGGAGCGCGAATGGAACTGTTTCGATTAGACGCTATGGTTGTACGCTCGATGCCCGTAGGAAGAGCAGGAATTAATTACGAAGCAGGAAAGAATACCTTCCTCCGCGCTTCGTTCGGACAAGGATTCCGCTTCCCTTCTCCGGCAGAGCGTTTCGTGAATACCAACCTCGATATCATTAGGGTTTACCCGAATCCCAATCTCCTTCCAGAACAAGGATGGGGGGCCGAAATTGGCGTGAAGCAAAAAATAAAAATTGGTGAGTGGAATGCTTCTGCGGATGTTGCCCTTTTCTTAACTCGATACAAAAACTTGCTTGAGTTTTCTTTCGATCAATGGGGCAGCATGACCGACCCGCTTTTAGGTTTTGGATTCAAGAGCATAAACATTACCGAAGCACAAATTGGAGGTATTGAACTTTCACTGAATGGCGATAGCTACATAGGAGATTGGAAGGTCAATCTCGGCGGAGGTTACACGTATATCTCTCCGGTTGACTTGAACATTGCACCTGAATTGAAGTCGCTCTTGCCCTATACGAAATACGCCATTCAGTCATTTGCTGCCGACGAACGCGGGCCAGAAACGCCTATTTTGAAATACCGCTATCGCCACATGGGCAAGTTCAATATAGATGCACAATCGCCAGAAGGATTCACCATTGGAGCAGGAATAAGAGCATACAGCTACATGGAAAAAGTTGATTCCGTTTTCGTTGTGTTCGTCCCTGGATTGGCTCAATACAGAAAAGAAAATGGCGGGCCTTCAACCATACTAGACATCCGCGGAGGATACATGAAAAACGGACATCGCTTTACTCTTCAAATTACCAATCTTACGAATGCCTTTGTCACCATTCGTCCTGCGAAGCCCGAGGCACCGAGAGGGTTTATGTTTCAATATGCCTTAACGCTCTCTAGAAAAAAGTCTAGGTCAGAGATTGGGACTTGAGAGTTAGATGTGTTACAAGATACTTCGTAAGATTTTTCACAAGATGCAAGCAAGATGTTGCACAAGATTCTGCGAAAGAAGCTTCGCTAGTGGCTGCTTGCCGAAGGCATCTTTTGAAAAATCTTACGAAGTATCTTGTGAAACATCTTTTGAAAAATCTTGTGTAACATCTTTTGAAAAATCTTACGAAGTATCTTACGAAGTATCTTGTAAAACATCTTTCGAAGAATTGTATCTTTGAAGATTATGTTTTTAGAAAACACCGTAAATAGAGGAAGAAGTGCCGGCTGGATTGAAGTCGTTTGCGGGTCTATGTTTTCTGGAAAAACGGAAGAGTTGATTCGACGTTTGAGACGCGCGGAATTCGCGAAGATGAACGTAGAAATCTTCAAACCGAAATTAGATATTCGCTACAGCGAAGAAGAAGTGGTGAGTCATGTGGGAACAACTATTCGCTCTACGCCTGTTGAACATTCATCTCAAATTTTATTGCTTGCTTCTACTGCAGAAGTGATTGGAATTGACGAAGCGCAATTCTTCGATGATGGACTTCCAGAAGTGTGCAATCAATTGGCGAATATGGGTGTTCGAGTTATTGTGGCTGGATTGGATATGGATTACACGGGCAAGCCATTCGGACCTATGCCGCATTTGTTGGCCATTGCAGAATACGTGACGAAGGTTCACGCCATCTGCGTTGAAACAGGTCAGTTGGCGCATTATTCGCACAGAATCATTGAGGGAGATAAACAAGTTCAATTGGGTGAAAAGGAATCGTATGTTCCGCTTTCTAGAACCGCGTTTGTTAAGAAGCAGAAATAAAAAAGACTTCCGAAGAAGTCTTTTCATTTTATAATTCGCAATGATTATTTCGCAGAGTAGTGCACTTCGTAAGTTCCTCCGTTTGAATCTGACTGCTCCAACCACAATTCATTGTTTGTTAAACGTAAGATTTTAGAAGAATCCATTTGGCCACTTCCATCGGTAACTTCTAAAGATGTTTTGTCACTTGAGAAAGCCCATGTACCGCTGATAGATCCGTTTGTTGGAAATCCTAAGATTACAAAATCGTAAGAATACGTGTATGCACCATCCTTATCGAATGTAAGGTCAACAGTTCCTCCGTTTGTAAGACTAGTTGTGATATTTGTAGAACCTTGAAATGCTTCTGTCACTGTCCAAGAACCGGCTAAACGAGAAGTCTTAGAGCGAAGAGAAAATCCAGGGCCGTCTTCATATTTGCCACATGAAGCTAAAAACACAACTGCAAATGCAGCGAATAAAATTGATAGTTTTTTCATTTTTCTAGTTTTTAATATTTAGTGCGAATTTAATATAAAATCATTTGCCAATTGCAACGCAGCAGGTAATCCTGATTCATCGCTTCCTCCGGCGGTTGCGAAGAACGGTTGTCCGCCACCGCCACCTTTAATGGCTTTCGCCCATTCACGAACCAACTGCCCAGCATTCCATTTCTTGTCGTTCACCAACGAATCGCTTAACGCCAATGATATAGTTGGCTTACCCGCAGAGACATTCGCTAATAAAATAAACGCATTCGGAATTTCTGATTTCAATTGGAAACAAATATCCTTAATGGCATTTGCGTCTAAATCTACTTGATCAATTAAAACATTCATTCCGTTTTTCTCGGTGAATTTTTCCTTCAACACCGATTTCATTTGCATGGCCTTTTCGTGCTTCAAAGCGTCCAATTCTTTTTCAAGACTTGAAAATTTGCTTAACAAATCTTCAACGGCTTTGCTTGCATTCTTGTTTTTCACCAATGCACGAACAGTCTCCAACTCGTTGCGTTCTTCTTCCAACAACGCATCTACTGCATCTGCTGTAATGGCTTCAATTCTTCGAATACCCGCAGCAACCGCAGCTTCCGATGTTATCTGGAATGAACGAATATCGCTAGTCTTTTGAACGTGCGTTCCTCCGCACAATTCAACACTGTTTCCGAATTGAATCACACGAACCGTTGATCCGTATTTTTCACCAAACAACATCATGGCTCCTTGTGCTTTCGCTTCGTCCATGGTGGCGTTTCTATTTTCATTCAACGAGAAAGCTGCGCGAATGCGGCTGTTCACCAATTGCTCTACTTGCTTCAATTCTTCGTCGGTCATTTTCGCGAAATGCGAAAAGTCGAAACGCAAATATTCAGCATTCACCAACGATCCTTTTTGCTCGACGTGTGTTCCCAATACTTCACGAAGTGCCTCGTGCAACAAGTGCGTTACGCTGTGATTGCGTTGTGAGCTTTCGCGTTTGCTTTTATCAACTGCAGCATTGAAAGTAGCATTCACATTTTCCGGAAGTTGCTCTACAAAATGAACACTCAAGTTGTTTTCTTTCTTGGTGTCTATGACAGCAATGCTCTCGTTAATGGTTTTCAAAACTCCCGTGTCTCCAACCTGTCCACCGCCTTCGGCGTAGAACGGCGTGTTGCTCAACACCAATTGAAAACTCTCTTTTCCTTTTGCTTTAATCTTTCTGTATTTCAGAATTTTCGTTTCGCATTCCAATGAATCGTAACCGACAAATGCTGGATCTCCTGCTTGCAATTCAACCCAGTCATCGGTCTCTAATTTCGTAGCACTGCGACTGCGTTCTTTTTGCTTGGCTAGTTCTTCTTCGAATCCTGCAGCATCTACGCCCACTCCTTTTTCAGAAGCAATCAACGATGTTAAATCGAAGGGGAATCCGAAAGTATCGTACAATTCAAACACTGTTTTTCCATCTAATACTTCCGCACCTTTGCTTAAGTGATCATCTAACAATTGAATGCCTTTATCGAGTGTGCGCAAGAAGCTTTCTTCTTCTTCGCGAATCACACGCTTCACTAAATCTTTATTGGAAACAATTTCAGGGAAGAAACCGCCCATCTCTGCCGCAAGCACATCTACCAATTCAAAAATGAACGGATCTTTTCTGTTCAAGAAACTGTATCCGTAACGAATGGCTCTGCGCAAGATTCTTCGTATCACATATCCCGCTCCACCGCTTGCAGGAAGCTGTCCGTCTGCAATAGAAAAAGAGACTGCGCGCACGTGGTCTGCGATCACACGAATGGCAATGTCTTGTTTTGAATCGGTGCGCGTATAAGCAACACCAGATATTTTCGAAATACGTTCAATCAATGGAGAAAAGACATCGGTGTCGTAGTTCGATTGTTTGCCTTGAAGGGCAACGCACAAACGCTCGAAGCCCATTCCGGTGTCTACGTGTTTGTTTGGAAGGGGTTCTAACTCTCCGCTTGACTTGCGATTGAATTGCATGAACACGTTGTTCCAGATTTCAATCACTTGCGGATGGCTATCGTTCACCAATATTTTTCCATCGACTTTAGCACGATCTTCATCAGAACGAATGTCAATGTGAATTTCGCTACACGGACCGCATGGACCCGTTTCGCCCATTTCCCAAAAATTGTCTTTTTTATTTCCTTTTAAAATTCGATCTTCTGCAATGCAACGCTTCCAAATGTCGAAAGCCTCCTGGTCGAATTCCAGTCCTTCTTTTTCATCGCCTTCGAAAACTGTTACGTACAATCTGTCTTTTGGAAGTTTGTACACTTCAGTCAATAATTCCCACGCCCACGTGATGGCCTCTTCCTTGAAATAATCTCCGAACGACCAGTTGCCTAACATTTCGAACATGGTGTGGTGGTAGGTGTCTACGCCCACCTCTTCCAAGTCGTTGTGTTTTCCACTCACACGAAGACACTTTTGAGAATTCGCAATTCGTTTGTGTTCTATTGTCCCGTGTCCAAGAAATAAATCTTTGAACTGATTCATTCCCGCGTTGGTGAACATAAGCGTTGGATCGCCCTTCACCACAATGGGTGCAGACGATACAATGTGGTGACCTTTCGATTTGAAAAAGTCTAAAAAAGTTTGGCGAATCTCTTGAGCTGTCATCATGCGCGCAAATTTACATCTCACAAGGGAAGAAGCGATTAAAAAAAGTGACGTAAATTCGCAAAGCATGAAGAAATTCAAGTATAAATACTTTTTCAATCCGAATACCCTCAATTACGAGGCGATTACGTATACCATTCGTGATTACGCATGGATTGTAACACGTTACGTTTTAGCCGGTGTGGTTTTAGGCGGAATAGGAATTGTGCTTTACGCTTCGTTCTTCAAAGACCCTGAAACCAATCAGCTCGAGAAAAAAATAAAATACCTCGAAACGCAAATTGAAACGTTCAATACCAAAATTGATACGCTTGAATTATTTGCAACTGACTTAGAGCGTAGAGATGAAATGGTTTATCGCTCCATCTTCGGCGCGGAACCGTATGTGCGCAAATTCTCAGGATTAACCTCGAAAACGAATAATGATTTCGCATCGGACAATGAGGTTCAAGAAACGTTGTTCCGGATTCGGAAGTTGCAAGAAATGTTTGTGAGTCAGAGCAAGTCTTACGAAGAGATTTATTCATTGGCTCGCGGACAGGACGCTATGCTTCAAAGTATACCTGCTATTCAGCCCGTTTCGAACAAAGATTTAGAGCGTATTTCATCGGGATTTGGGTATCGCATTCACCCCATTTACAAAGTGGCAAAACTTCATGCAGGTTTAGATTTCGCGGCTGATATTGGAACTGAAATTTATGCCACCGGCGATGGCATTGTTGAAAAAACAGAAAGTGTATTAACAGGTTATGGAAATAGCGTTGTAATTGAGCATGGATACGGGTTTCAGACTCGATATGGACACATGAGTAAAATTATTATCGCTCAAGGGCAAAAGGTCCGAAGAGGCCAATTGATAGGGCTTGTAGGGAATACGGGGTCGTCTACGGGTCCTCACCTACATTATGAAGTTATTAGAAACGGTGAAAAGGTAGATCCTGCGTTTTATTTTTACAACGATATTACGCCGGAGCAATACGAAGAGGTATTGCAGCGTGCTGCCAACGCCAACCAAAGTTTCGACTAATTATGTCTAAGACCTTCGAAATAGAAAAAATATATTATAGCATCTCTGAAGTTGCTGAAATGTTTGATGTGAATGCTTCTCTCTTACGTTTTTGGGAAAAAGAATTTCCGCAATTGCAACCGCGCAAGAACAGCAAGGGCAATCGCATGTATTCGAAGAAAGACATTGAGTTGTTCAAGAAGATTCACGAGTTGGTACGTGTGCAAGGATTCACGCTGGAAGGCGCGAAGAACGCGCTTCGCCAGAAAGTAAACGAGACCGATGGAGCGGCTATTCAAGCGCGTTTAATTCGCGTTCGTTCTGAACTTGTGAGTATTTTAAGCAGTTTGTAAAAACAAACGACCGCGTGGCTTGTTTCTAAGTCATGTTATCTGAAACAGACATTGATCGAATCATAGAAATGGCGTGGGAAGACCGCACGCCATTCGACGCTATTACCACGCAGTTCGGCGTTAGCGAAGCCGAAGTCATTGCGCTTATGCGCAAAGAAATGAAAGCAACTTCTTTCCGCATGTGGCGCGCCCGCGTGCAAGGCAGAGCAACGAAGCATGCTATGCTTCGCACAGAATCGCTGAACGACGACAGTCGCTTTAAATGCACCCGCCAGCGAAGCGTTTCCAACAATAAAATCTCCAAAAGGAAATGAAGATCGGCTTGGTCTTTCCGCACCAACTGTTCGAAGACCACGAACTGTTTCATTGCTGTGATGGAATTTTCTTGATTGAAGAACCGCTCTTCTTTTCACAATATAAATTCCACAAGAAAAAAATAATCTTGCACCGGGCAAGCATGAAAGCTTTTCTGGAAGAGCAGTCTAGAACTTCTTCCAACTGGAAATACGTTTCACATGAAGACGCCTCTTCCCTTCAAATTGAAAATAAACTGAAATCTTTGGGAGCGACTGAATTGATGTGGATTGACACGGTTGACTTCAACCTAGAAAAAAAAATACACAAGTGGTTAAAGAATCTCGGCGCGAAAGAGCTTCGATTCGAATCACCGAATTTCTATAATTCGGAAGATGAGCTTCGCGATTATTTCAGTAAGAAAAAATTCTTCCTGAACGACTTCTACATTCACGAAAGAAAGAAACGTCAGGTGCTGTTAGAGCCTTCTGGAGAGCCCGTTGGCGGAAAGTGGACCTTCGATACCGAGAACAGAGCGAAAGCGCCGAAAGGAATGGAGTTTCCAAAACCATTTGTTCCTACTCCGAATGATTTCGTGATTGAAGCAACAGCGTATACGGAAGCGCACTTTGGTGATCACGTTGGAACAGCTGAAGACTTCAACTACGCCGTCACTCGCAAAGAAACAAAAGCCGCTTTGCACTATTTCATTCAACATAAAATAAACGAATACGGAACGTACCAAGATGCCATTGTGCCGCAAGAAGCGTGGCTCTTTCATTCCATCATTTCTCCCTATTTAAACATTGGCCTACTCTCTCCACAAGAGTGTGTTCAAGCGGCGTTGGATTCAAATGCCGGGATGAATAATGTGGAAGGATTCGTGCGTCAGGTTTTGGGATGGCGAGAATTCATTCGTGCGGTCTACATATTGAAGGGCGTTCAAGAACGTAGTTCGAATTTTCTTCAACACGATCGAAAATTACCGAATGGATTTTGGGATGCAAGTACCGGTCTTCGTCCGATTGACGATTGCTTGGAAGGACTTCTCAAGAATGCGTATTCGCACCACATCGAACGCTTGATGATCTTAGGAAATTTCATGTTGCTGAGCGAAGTTCATCCGCATGAAGTGTACGAGTGGTTCATGACGTTTTACATCGATGCCTATGATTGGGTAATGGTTCCGAATGTATATGGTATGTCGCAATTCGCAGATGGCGGACTCATGAGCACGAAGCCGTACATGAGTGGTTCGAATTACATTTATAAAATGAGCAATTACAAAAAGGGCGAGCCTTGGGAGAAAATTTGGGATGCTCTTTTTTGGAATTTCATTGAACGCAATACCCCCTTTCTCGCGCGGAACTATCGGTTGAGTATGATGGTTGCTTTGCTAAACAAAATGGACGAGCAAAAAAAACAAGGGCACATGGCCCTTGCTCAATCTTTTTTGAATAAAGAAGCTTAAGATCCGCAGTAAAGACAGCCATCGTCAGCGTCTTCCAATTGGCCCGCACCGTTTACTTGGCGCTTCACTTCGTTTTCTACATCTGCTTCAGACCAGGTAGGGTTTACCGCCTTAATGCGTGCTTTTAAGAATAAGTATTCGTTCGATTCCATAGGTGTGTTTTTTTGTAAGAGGAAGTTACAAAGGTGAATATGAAGCCCACATTAAGTCGAATTGACTTACTAACAGCCACCCGTTCACGAGCATTTATCGGCTGATTATCAGGGAAAAAACCGGTGGATAATCCTTTATTGTGATAAAATATTTTCCATTTGGAAGATTTGAAATATCAAGGTCGGAAACCGCGCCAATTCTAGCTTTCAGCACAGTTTTGCCATTGCTGTTCTTTATCTCCAAATTGTTCAATCCGCTCGAATTTCTCACGTGCACCATGTCCTTCGCCGGATTTGGAAAAAACGAAAATCCCTTTTCATCGGACTCAACATTGTTTCCATTTAAATATTCTCCTAGAACCGTGTTCAAGTTGAATTTATGAAGCTTTTGTTGGGTGGTAATTAAGCTTTGACTGAAATACTCGTTGGTCAGATACACGTCTATTCCGTTGGTGGTTGATATTCCTTCCACCTGATGAAAATTCAAAGACAAATTTATTTTTTGTTGGAAGGAAGAGAAGAAATCTGTTCCTTCAAAATCGAATAAGAGATACATGAACGGTTGAAGTAATGAAGAATATCCAGAAAGGATTACTAACTTTTTTGAAGGGACAAATGTCGCTCCGGTTATTAATCCGTTTACATCTGAAGAGTCTTTTCGATGTGCCAAATAATTCCCTGGGATTTTAGGTAAACTGTAACAAACTGTGGTTTGATTGTCCCAATTCTTTGTGAAAAGAAATAGGCTGTCGGTTCCGGCTATGAAGGCCTCGCAATCGAAGGCCGTATTTTGGTTAGAAGGCGCGAAATCTATTTGATCTTCGTAAGCGAAGGCAATGGTATCTATGGCAGGTGTGCCTTCAAGAAGTGATGATTTTTCAATTCGAAGAATATGCAAATCTGTTCTGTTTCCAGCGTTGTTTCCGAAATCTCCAACATACAAATACACGCTATCTTGTGTAATTTCTTCCCAATCGACATTGGAAGTTCCAAGTAGTGCAAAGGTTTGAAGAATGGCTCCATTCAACGTGTCTATCACATAGAGCTGTTCGTCTGAATTATCGTTGTGTGTAACTAGTCCTTGCTGAAAACGAGTAATACCTGAGGTTTCGAGCAGTTCGGCTGGCAACTGCACTGAATAAACTGGAGACAATGTTACGGTTGGAAGATTGGGTTGGGCGAAAACTCCCACACAAATACTTTGCAATAAAAAGATGAGAAAAATTCTTGCAAGAGCCTTCATGAATCAAAGTTAAGTTAAAAGCAATGATGTAACTTGTAACTTCAAAATAGAAGACTATGAAACGAATTGAATCGTTCGAGGAATATAAATCGGTTTACGCCGAAAGCATTGCTAATCCTAATAAATTCTGGGGTGAAATTGCAGAGTCTTTTTCATGGAAAAAGAAATGGGATACTGTTCTTTCGGGAACTTTCGCCGATGCAAAAACCCGATGGTTCGACGGTGGTGAATTGAACATTACTGAGAATTTGCTGGACAGACATCTTGTCGAAAAAGGAAATGATTTTGCTCTCATTTGGGAACCGAATGAACGTTTGGTTCAGGTGCGTTCATTCACGTATACTGAACTTCACAAAGAAGTTTGTATTGCTGCTGAAATGCTTCGCACGTTGGGTATTCAAAAAGGAGATCGTGTTTGTATTTACATGAGCATGGTGCCTGAGTTGGTGTTCAGTGTACTCGCCTGCGCTCGCATTGGCGCGGTGCATTCCGTGATTTTCGGTGGATTTAGCGCTAAGAGCATTGCAGATCGCGTAGACGATGCTGAAGCAGACTTCGTAATAACCATGGACGGTGGACTTCGCGGAAACAAGACCATTCCGTTGAAATCGGTTGTTGACGAAGCATTGACTTCAACACGAAAAATAAAAAATGTTTTGGTCTTCAACTACCTCAACCTTCCAACCGAAAAAAAAGAAATTGATATCGATTGGAATGAATTGAAAGCGGAAGTTGTTTCAGCAAATAATTACATGAAACCTGGAGAGACGATTCAATCGGAAGATCCGTTGTTCATCTTGTACACGAGCGGTTCCACAGGTAAACCGAAAGGAGTTGTGCACAGCACAGCAGGATATATGATCTGGACAGCCTATACCTTTTTGAATGTGTTTCAATATCAGAAAGGCGATATTCATTTTTGTACGGCCGATATTGGATGGGTTACAGGACACAGTTATTTGATTTACGGACCACTCTTGAATGGTGCTACTTCATTGATGTTTGAAGGCATTCCAACTTATCCGGATGCTGGCAGATTTTGGGACATCGTCGCGAAGCATAAAGTGAATATTTTTTACACCGCACCTACGGCCATTCGCAGTTTAATGTCGGCCGGTGATGAATTTTTAGAAGGAAAAGATTTGTCTTCCTTGCGCGTATTGGGAAGCGTTGGAGAACCCATTAACGAAGAAGCTTGGAATTGGTATCACGATAAAATTGGAAAAGGAAACTGTCCGGTTGTAGATACCTTCTGGCAAACGGAAACGGGAGGTGTGATGATTTCAAGTTTGGCGGGGGTTACTCCATCGAAGCCTGTCTTCGCGACATTGCCTATGCCAGGAGTTATTCCTGTTCTGTTAGACGATAAAGGCAATGAAATTCTTGAAAACGATTTAACCGGAAATCTCTGTTTCAAGCAGTCTTGGCCTTCTATGATTCGCACCACGTATGGCGATCATGAGCGTTGCATTTTGAATTACTTCAGCACGTATAAAAATTATTACTTCACAGGTGATGGCGCCTACCGCGATGAGAACGGAATGTATCGTTTAGCAGGAAGGGTTGACGATGTGTTGAACGTAAGCGGGCACCGCATTGGAACTGCGGAAGTAGAGAACGCGATTAATCATACGCACGGTGTTATTGAAAGTGCTGTAGTTGGTTATCCGCATGACATCAAAGGGCAAGGGATCTGTGCGTTTGTGATATGTGTTGAACAAGGTGCATTGCAAGGTTCTTCGAAAGGTCCTGCGGAAGGTGCAAATGTTTTGCAAGATGTTACACAAGATTCTACGAAAGATGCAAATGCTTTGCAAGATTCTTCGAAAGATGTTACACAAGACGCTTCGCGAGATGCTTCGCAAGGGTATGAGCAGGAGATGGTTTATTCGATAATGAAGACGGTGAGTGAGCAGATTGGTGCGATAGCGAAGCCGGATAAAATTGTTATTGTCAGTGGACTTCCGAAAACGAGAAGTGGGAAAATAATGAGACGTATTTTGAGGAAAATTGCGGTGGGGGAATTCGATGCTATTGGCGATACGACTACCTTACTTGATCCGAATGTGGTGCAAGAAATTATTGACAAAACGAGATAGTTTTTTGCCGTTTTTGATTTCTTCGTAATTTCACTTTATGAGGCGAAAGATATTTTCAACGGATAAAAAGAGCAGTTCTTTCCTAATATTGGAGCACTTATTCCGAGTTCAGGATTGTTTGTCGTGAATAGTCTTTTTTTATACTCGAGCGACAACAGCGAAATTCTTCTGCTCTATTTTCAATCGGTGCTTGCTGTTCTATTCGGGGCTGTGTTTTTCGCTCCAGCATGGGGGCGCATGCCTTTGAAAACCGAAGGCGAATTTATCCCCTATCGATTTCTTGGAAGAGGTGCTGTTTCGTTGGCTCGCTTTCGAGGACTTTATTTAGGCCTGTTGATCTTGCCGCTGGCCATGGCCGTTATTATTCCACCGTTGTCGGAATGTATATTTACTGATCTTGAAAGTCAACATAAATTCATCCTCTTCACATTTGTTGTTCTAACATTGAACATCTTTTTCAATTCCCTGAAAAATCGAATACGCATTGATTCGATTATTGGCTACTCGACTGTTCTTATCGCGATCTGTTATTTAATCTTTCAAGTTTTCGTTGGTGAACAACATACCGTTCCACCTCCAAATCACATTTCCGTTTGGGTAAATAACATTCATTTCAAACCATTATTCTTGTCTATTGTTTTACTATGGTGGTTTGCATCAATTGTCGATTTACCGGATATGCGCGGACAATTATTGCTCACCTTAAAAGATGGGAAAAAGTCAAGAAGAATCATTATCGCCTCAATACTCATCGCCTACTTTATTCAAAGCGTACTTCTCTCTTTTCCGTTGTTGTATCCGGCCGAAAACCATTGGAGCTGGATAAGCAATTTGTTCATCGTGTTTATTGTGATTAATGCGTTTCAGGCCATGTTCAGCACGAATCACTGGACAGCGAGTTTAATCTATGCTGGTGTTATTAGACCAATGATTTCGAACGACAACAACGAAAGAACCTTCGGTATGATAACGATGTTCGTTGGAATAGGAATTTCCGCATTGTGGTTGGTTTTGGGTAGAACAACAGCAGAACTTTTCGGAACTATTTTTCTATTTACTGCTGGTGTCGGGCCTGTCTTTATTGCTCGTTGGTTTTGGTCGAAGGTGAATGCACAAACCGTTCTTTTGGCCATGATTGGCGCACCAATTATTTGGATCTTATGGTTGCTGATGAAACAAACTTCACTCTATCCTTTTCTAATGCACACACTAGGCATTTCCGAAACATTTATAGATATATTAATTCCTGGAATTTTAAATACGTTGGTGTGGTTAACGACACTTATCATTACTCAAAACAAAGAGGAGGAGCTTCATGCTAAGCAATGGATTCAAGAAGTTGGTGTGTTGAATGAATTCAAGAGTATACGAAATTGGATTCTCTTCGTTGGATTGTCGCTTCTTTCGGGATTGATTTTGTTTGGGCCTTCGTTGGTTTGGGGGAAATAAAAAAGACCAACGCATGAATAGTTGGTTCAATGGGTGGCGTCGCGTGGTGAAATTTTCAAAACGGCATCTGAATCGTCCATAAAGGCCAAACTCACCCGCATCTAGTCGAGAATTTTCCACTATAACACTCAAAACGGAAAATATTTTCTATTATAAAAGAATCAACCGTGAATCTCGCGCATAATTTTAGCAATCCTTCCGCTTAATTCGTTTCTTGGAAACCTCATCTTTTATTCTGTGAAAAACACTTTCCCTCGTTTGAAAAGCACAAATACGGAGCCCTTTTAGCGAGCGTCTTTTTGGTCTAAACAACCGACGCTCGTTTTACGCTCGCGATAGTTGCCAAATTCTGCGTTTTTTTGCTTCTCGCTGCAAAAGCGTTAAAAAGCAAAAAGCCCGTGAGACGTGTGTTTGACGGGCTTTTGCAGTTTCTTGCGGTGTTATTTGCAAGTGTTTCAGCGGAGAGAGAGGGATTCGAACCTCATCCAAAACCCCTGTATTTTCTAGTGTTTCAGAAGACCCTTAATCCCTGACGCTCCGATTACGCTCGTCTTTTCATTTTCAATGAGGACGAAGGTAATTAAATGAATTTAAAATCTAAAGAAAATCACTTTCAATAAATTAAACAGAACCAAATCGATAAAAAATCAAAAATAATTATCAAAGACTATCGGAAAATTTTTGTAGGATTACCAATCTAATTTGCCTTTCAGTTTTTGTTCAGTAATTGATGTCAATTTAAATCGATATTCGGCAACTAATTTTTACGGACCGAAAAGCATATTGATTAATCAAAATTTTCCTTCGATAAATTCAAATCATATCCTACTTAGTTTTCGCTATTCAGTTAAGTAATAATAACTGAACAAGCAGAAACATGTGTATTTTTATCCTAATAAAAATTGAATAGTACTTTTTAACCATCTGAATCAAAGGCAATATTAAAATGAAGAATAATTCGATTTCTCCTCTTTTGAATATTTGGAGGACTTTAAGTATTCTCGGAAATGAGTTTTGTTGCTTCCCAACAAAAAAGGCATTCTTTAATTTCTCATGGTTATTAATGTTTGCTTCAATTGTGGTGTCATCCTTTTCTGCTATTGGGCAAACTACTGTTATTGTAGGCTCAAATTCTACTGTCAACGGAACCAACATTTACCCTTGTCCATTGGCGGATTACTATGGAGGGCAACGTACACAATTTCTATATAATACCACCTCACTATCAACAGCAGGAATTCCAACTGGGGCTTTGATTACACAAATCGGATGGGTAGCAAATGCAACAACTATTTCCGGACACTTGATTGAAGGGTTCTCTATTAAACTGTCGAACACCTCAACTAATAGTTTGTCCAGTTCCTTAGAAAGTGGTTCTACTGAAGTATACGCCCCACAAAACTACAGCTACACCTCCGGAACTTCCGGTAATATTTTGTTCACATTAGACAATTATTTTGTATATAATGGAACTGGTTTATTAGTAGATGTGTGTTACGGATCTAATGTAACTGCTTCTACTAGCAATCCAGCTATTCAGTATGAACAAGTCAGTTATAACGCGTCGTCGTATTACCGTGCTAACAACATAAACGGCTGCTTATTCTCAAATTACACTCAAACCACTTCAACCAAAAGACCACTTTTATTAGTAACATACGTTGTTCCGCCAATATGTAGCTCATTACCTGATGCACCGATTGCATCACTCACAGGGGATTCTGTCTTTTGTGCCGGAATCACAAAAACAATGAACGCTACAGGTTTTAGCATCTCATCTGAATTATCCACACAATGGAAGGTTTCAAATACATCCGAAGGGCCTTATTCAAATGTTACTGTTGGAAATGGGGCAAATACAATCTCATATACTACACCTTCTTTAAATGCCGGATCGTATTACTATGTCTGCACATCGACTTGCAACGCCACAGGCCAAACTGCAATTTCGAATGAAATAGAATTAACCGTTTACCCTCCACCTTCCCTAAGTTTTATATCACAACCTGTTTCTACGCAATACATATGTGTTGGCGGAAGCTCTGTGCCCCTTACAGTATCTCTTGCTCCTGGAAACGGGTTTAGTAACTATTCATTTCAGTGGTATTCCAATACATCTGCCACCAACACAGGCGGAACAATAATTACGAATGCTAATTCAGCAACATACAATCCAACAACTTTTAATGTTGCCGGAAGCTTCTATTACTATTGTGTTGCGACTGCAGAAAACAATTGTGGGTCGATAAATTCTCAAGTTGCTAGTGTATTTGTAGCTGCTGACCCCACAATAATAACCCAACCAAATTCCTCTCAAAATGTTTGCTTGGGGAATACGAGTCCAACACTTTCCATATCAATTCAAAACACAACAGGGACTTTGAGTTATCAATGGTATAATTTATTGGGTAACACTCCTGTCTTAAATCAAAACCAAGCTTTTTTCAATCCTGGAATAATTAATACTTCTGGCACATTTCAGTACTACGTTATTGTAAATCAAACGGGAAGCGGCTGCAATATTTTAACATCAAACATTGCTTCTATTAATGTGGGAAGTAATTCAAGCACTGCAACAGCAACTCCAACATCTCAAGTTCAATGTATTGGCAATACGCCAATACCACTTGTGGCCACATACACTCAATGCAGCACCTGCGCTGTTGGTTCTCCCGTCTATCAATGGTATGGCCAATACGGAACTCCAATATCTGGTGCAACCAGTTCGAGCTACTCACCACCTTCTCAAACAAGCACAGGCAACTATAATTATCAATGCCGAATTACATTTCCAGCATCTGGTTGTGTGATTTACGCTAATTCTACAATATCTTTTACAAGTACAAATATTCTCTATGGTCAATCCGTTAATTCACAAATAATTTGTTCTGGTCAAATAGCGAATACACTTTTGTACAACTATGGCAATGGACCATCATATCAATGGTATTCAAATTCAGTAAATAACACTGCCTCTGGAATTGCAATACAGGGTGCTACAACTTCAAGCTATACACCTCCATCAAATCTAGTTGGAAATATTTATTATTACTGCGTAGCTAATTATGGCGGTGTTTGCGGCGCCTATACTTCTTCAATTGCTTCTATTAATGTCAAAGAATCACCTGTAATTATTTCACAACCAAATTTATCGCAAAGTGCATGCGCCGGAGGAAGTAGTTCTCCTTTATCTGTTGTTGCTGAAAATCCAAGTAGTACAGGAGTATTAACTTTTCAATGGTACAGTAACTCTGTAAATAATACAAATACTGGATTTGCTATCAGTAACGCAACTAGTGCTATTTATGTTCCTCCAACTACATCGATCGGTAGCGCTTATTATTATTGTGTTGTTTCCAATTCGAATGGTTGCTCTGTAGCAAGCGTAGCCAGTGAAGTAATTGTTTATCCTCCACTTAATACAACAATCGAACCTTCAACTACAAACGTTTGTATGGGAGGCACTACCAATGAAATCTGCGTTAACTATTCCAATCCAACCGGAACTGGGGCACCTTCATATCAATGGTTCAGTAATAGTATCAACAGTAACTTGGGAGGAACAGTAATTAATGCTGCTACTTCAAATTGCTTTTCACCTCCCTCTTCAACCGCTGGAATAACCTTTTACTACGCAATTATCACATTAACATCTGGTGGGTGCCCAAGCAATGTTACAAATACAGCTGAAGTTATTGTTACGACTGACCCAATAATTGCCGTCCAACCAACACCTTCTCAAACTATATGCGCCGGAGGTAGTTCAGACCCTTTAACTGTGACTCTTCAAAATGATACTGGAATTGGAACTTTCTCCTATCAATGGTATTCGAATGTTCAATCCAACAATAGCGGTGGAACTCCAATAATCGGTGCTGACTCATCGACGTACATGCCGCAAGTTTTCAATTTACCCGGAGCGTTCTATTACTACTGCGTAGTAAGCAATACGGGGAACGGTTGTGATAATGTTGTTACTGATATAGCTTCAATTTTTGTAGTTAATGATCCATATATATCTGCACCCGCTCTTAATATTCAAACTCTCTGTCAAACAGGTGCGGCAACACCATTAACTTTAACACCCTCTGGAGGTTCTGGAACGTTTTTATATCAATGGTATAGGAATTCCAACAATAGCTCATATTCAGGAATCCTTATTTCAGATGAAAACACTACTACGTATACTCCTTCAACTTCAGTTATAGATACCTCCTATTATTATTGTATTGTTTCGACAACTTCTTCAGGTTGTTTGGTAACAAGTGAAATTAGTACTGTGGTTGTTGCACCTCAACCTACTTTTACTTCAGAACCTGAGCCGAGCAATGTTTGCGTTGGTGGCACAAATAATCAATTATGTGTGACCTACTCTGACGGATCAGGAGATCCTATTTATCAATGGTATCGAAATTCAATAAATAGCAACGTTGGAGGGACATTAGTCAGTTCAGCAATTTCCAATTGTTACACTCCCCCTTCCACAGTTGCAGGAACTAATTATTATTACGCCTCGTTGGATCTGACAGGGCAAGGTTGCTCTATTATTAAATCTAATACTGCTGAAGTAACTGTCTCTCAAGACCCAATAATAACTCAACAACCAACAGCCACACAATCATTTTGTGTTGGAGGTAGTGCAAATTTAATTTCAATAATTGCTACAGGTGGAGTTGGTGAATTTACTTATCAATGGTACAATTCTCTTGATAATTCGGAAATCCCTGGAGCTAATTCATCGAGTTTCGATCCTGGGATTTCGAATACCGCTTCTGAAAAATCATATTATGTGCAAATCAATCAGTCAGGTTCTGGTTGCAATTCTTTAACTTCAAATGCCTCAATTGTAATTGCTATAGAAGACGCTGTACTTTCCTCTATATCTCCTGCATATCAAATCATATGCGAACAAAGCCAAATCGATTCTCTGAGTATTTCGGTTAACGGTGGAGCTCAACTATTTTATCAATGGTTTAATGCACCTAATTCAACTGCAATCGGCAATCCAATAGCAAATGCTATTTCACCTGTTTTCACCCCACCGACAAATGCTGTGAGCAACACATTTTATTATTGTCAGTTAACTTCGACGGGAAGCGGATGCACTCCCTTAATGAATAGCGAACTCTTTCAAGTTGAAATAGTTCCGCAGCCCCAAATTACAACAGAAGCGTACAACACTGGCGCGTGCATTGGAAATACCATACCAACTTACCAAATCTCAGGTAACTATGACATAGAGGGTAATGTACATTTTTTCCAATCAAACTTGCTGAATTCATACGACGGTGCAGAACTTAGCACATTAAACTTTACCCCAACATCGAATTCAATAGGAAATTATTCCTACTACTTCATTTATAGCGTGGATTACCCTGGATGTCTTGCTGACACTTCCGATTTTTACAATGTTACCATTACAGATATCCCAGTACTTTCATTGGGTTCGAACGAAGCTATTGTAGGATGCAGCGGTGCGGAAATAGAACTCACCAATTTCGTTGTGCCTAATTTGAACAGCCACTATATCCTTGTTTGGAATATAGACAATGGCACTAATGACACAATTAATTCGACCAATGTTTACATTGCTCCGCCAATAAATACACTTGGAAGTCACTCCATGCATATTCAGATGTTAAGCTCCTACGAATATTGCTCAACTTCAGATGAACTGATGCTCTCTATAGAAATTCTTGCTGATGCTGTTATTACAGAAGAACAAAATTTTAATCAAACAATATGTTCATTCGATGAGGCCATCAACGCTCCACTTGTCTTAATTGAGTTCGACTCTTTGATAGGCACTCCAAATTATCAATGGTACGAAGTGTTGCAAAGCAACCTGATTGAAATTACGAATGCCAATCAGAACTCTTACCTACCGCAATTTCCAATGACCGGCATTTTCAAATCAAAGTGTGTAATTGAATTTAATTATCCGGGATGTGAATTAACATCTTCCATTTCAACGCTGACCTTTGACGAGAACAATTTAGATTGCTATCCTGAACTTGTGATTCCAGAGGCAATATCGCCGAACAACGATGGAATGAATGACTTTTGGACAATCATAGGAATCGAACTATTCAATGGATACGAAATAAATATCTTCAACAGCTTTGGGCAAAGTATTTATTTCATTAAAAACACCCCGCCTAATTGGGACGGAACTTGGAACGGACAAACATTGATGAGTGGAGATTACTTTTACGCTTTGAAGCTAAATGAATTAAACAGAACTCTTTTTGGGACGGTGAGCATCTTGAAATAGAAATTTCACGATTTTTTTAATATTTAAACATCCATCATTTCGCCTGAAGTATTAAATATTTCCTTTCGAATACCACCTTAATAAAACTATCTATTCAGCAAGAAAGAATTACCTTTGTCATAAATTCTGCATATGCATCATTTGTTGTTTTTTTTAACTAAAAATGAATTTATTCTTGCTCGTTTAAAAAACGGGTCTGCTTTTATAGTTGTTTTGCTTTTGGGTTTTAATGCTTTTGGGCAATGCCCTGGCTTCAATGTAGATGCTGGAAATGGTATAAGCATTTGTCAATACGAATCCGCGGTTATCAATTCATCTGTTATTAATGTTCCAATTAATTCGGTAATTACATATTTGTGGACCAACGACTCAAATGGTTACACTTCTACATTGGCAGATCCAACTTTTAATAATCTTTCAATTGGCACCTACATCTTTACTGTAACTGCAACTGCAAACGGATGTATTGATACAGACCAAATTCAGGTTATAGTCAATCCGAATCCCCCAATATTAAATCCTTCAGTTGAATTGAATGGAATTTCAATAAATCCCAATACTTATAACGGTATACTAACTTACGTAGTTTCTATTTGCAATTTAGCCTCTGGTGCTAACATTGCATCAATTTATAATAACTCCTCTAATGGCGATAATGCTAATTATTTCTATTCCACAACTTCGCAACCGCCGGTTTCTATTTTAAGTGGTATTCCTGAATATTTGTCTCTTAGCCTGGGAAATAATTACTTTACGATAGCCAAAGATTTAAATGGATGCTCATCAAATAAATTATGTAATATCATCGTAAATGAAGTAGTATCGTCAATCTCTCCCACCATACAAGGATTGTGCTTAAACGGTGTTCCTAATCCAATCTCGGTAAGTTATTCTGGTGGCACAGGAACACCAACTTACCAATGGTATTCGAATACTGTAGCTTCAAATACTAACGGAACATTAATAAGCGGTGGTACTTCTTCATCTTATTACCCTCCAACAAATGCTACTGGAAGCAAGTATTATTATTGTATCATTTCATTATCTGGGTCCGGTTGCTCTGTGAATTCATCTGTATCCAGGGTAATCGTAAACCTCACTCCGAGTTTGACCTCAATGGGATTTGTAAATCAAACATTGTGCTTGGGCGGTACCGCATCATCTTTGTATGTTGAACCGTTTATTGGAGGATATGGTACGCCAACATACCAATGGTATTCGAATACATCCAATTCATATACCGGAGGGACAATGCTTGCGGGTGAAACTAGTCAAACATTTATTCCGCAGACCAATACGATTGGGAGTAAATATTATTATTGCCAGGTTACCTATTCCGCAAATGGATGTGGAACTGTTAACTCCCCAATTTCATTGGTAAGTGTTTTGGCCGATCCAGTGATTTCGACTCAACCACTTTCATCACAAACGATTTGCACTGGGGGAAGCACCGCTCCGCTCTCTTTTGTTGCAAGCGGTGGAATAGGAACTTTTAGTTATCAGTGGTATTCAAATTCAATAAATTCAAATGTCGGTGGTATTCCAATAACTGGTCAAACCTCTGCAACTTTGAGCTTGGGAGCTTTAACAAATATTGCTACTACATACTATTACTCTACCATTTCCCAAACAGGTAATGGATGTACTTCGAATTCCACGAATACTTCTAGTGTAACTGTAATTGCAGATCCTGTTGTAACAGTTACTCCCACTCTTCAACAAGCTTGCATAGGTGGTGTCCTTGCGCCTTTAATCGTTAGTTCTACCGGAGGATCTGGCACATCGCAATACCAATGGTATTACAATACAACAGGATCAAACATTTCAGGAACATTGATATCAGGCGCTACATCCCCAACCCTATCAGTATCCACAACTGCATCACTGAACCGTTATTATTACTGTGTAATTACAAGGTCTATTTCAGGTTGTACTGTGAACTCGGCTGTGGCGCAGGTAATAATCAATTCGGCGCCTGCTATCAATTCTCAGCCAACACCTGCACAAGGGATTTGTGTGGGTGGAACGACAAATCCAATGTGCGTGGACTATAATTATGGTACCAGTTCGCCTAATTACCAATGGTACAGCAATACTTCGAACACTAACACTGGAGGATCGGCAATTCCTGGAGCAAATTCCAACTGTTATACCCCACTTTCCACCACTGCGGGAACTACTTACTACTACGCAATCATTTCGTTTACCGGAAGTGGTTGTTCGAGTATTACATCGAATACTGCTGTTGCTGAAATTACCCCTGACCCGGTAATAAATATCCAACCAATAAACTTTCAGACCATTTGCGTTGGTGGAATCACACCTACCCCTCTTTCAGTCTCTTATGAGGGTGGGACTGGAACTCCAATCTACCAGTGGTTCGATATTTCTGATTCACCCATATTGGGTGCAACGAACAATACCTACGTTCCTTCAGGTTTAATTCCGGGTCAATTCGAATCATACTACGCAACCATCTATTTAACTGGATCAGGTTGTGATGTCCTTACATCTTATTATTCAAACATACAGGCAGTTTCAATTCCTTCAATTTCAATTCAACCACTAGCATCTCAAACAATTTGTCAAGGTGGAACCTCTGCGCCGTTAACCGTGGAAGTTCAAGCTGGCATTGGACCTTTTACTTTTCAATGGTATTCTAATACAACGGCAAGTACTTTTGGAGGAACAGTTATTACAGGGGCAAATAACAACACATACACCCCCCCGGTATTCAATACTGCTGGCACATATTATTATTATTGCGTTATCACAGATGCAGGAAATGGATGCGGTATTGTTAGTTCACAATTGGCTGCTATAATTGTTTCTGGACCTGCATTATCACAACCATTTTTTTTCATTCCTTCTAATGGATGTCCTGAGAGTACGATTTCAATTTCAGGTTTCAGTCCTTCAGCTGGAAACACCTACTCTTGGCATATAAGCCCCAACCAAGGTGCGAATTTAACAGGTGGAAATACCTCCTCTCCGAATATTACATTTAGTAACGGAGGCAATTACAATTTATACGTTACGGAAAACAGTTCGAACGGATGCTCTACCAATTCAAATGTTCAATCAATTTCAATTGCAAGCATCCCAATTTTTCAACCTGATGTCCAAGTTAATGGTATAGATGTTATGAATAACCTTAATGATACCACCTATGCCGTATGCGGAAGCACATCTATTGGGAGTATTGCTAACATCTACACTTTCAATTTTCCTTTTGATAATATTGAATATTATTTTTCATCAAGCACTCAACAGCAGACTCCAATTTTAGATTGGGAACCACAGGAACTAAATCTAAACAATGGAAATAACTTTTTCACCATAACTGGAACTCTTAATGGTTGTTCTGTAGGTCAGACTTATAACATTTATGCTGGTTCGATTCCTTATGTTACAACAGCTCCATCAAATTCCGTTGGAATATGCACAGGCCAAACTGTGAATTTCGCGATTGCCACTATAGATCCCTCGACCAATTCTCCTAATTCCTTAGGTACTACCTATACATTTGGAGTAAGTGACGTACCATCGTCGCTTCCCAACATACCAAATAGCACTCCGTTCGCGACATTTATGGATATCAACGGGTATCAAAACGTACCCTATACTTTCGCCACTTCATCTTGCGGCCAAAACCCAGGTACAGTTTTATTTTGGTCGACAGGCGGAACGCCTATCTTTACTGTATTTCCTGCAAACACCTTTTATGCCGTAATTCAAGCATCCAATGCTTGCGGAACAACAACAACGAGCAGTGTTTCTCCAATCGTTGTGAGTTCAACGCCAGCAGCAAATTTTACCGTAACGCAAACAACCATTTGCACAAACTCTACTGTTACTATTACCAACACAGGAATTTCAGGAAATGCTGTTTCAAGCTCCAACAACCAAGCTCCATTTACATGCACCAATACGGGTAAATTTTTCTATACTATTTCGCCCTCGACCGGCTGGACAGTTTCAACAGGCACTATTGGAGCAGCAGGAGTTCCCGCATCAAACTGGAGTGGGGTAACCACAGCAAGTAACAATGCAATAATAACTTTTAGTTCAGCAGGGACTTATACAATAACTCAAAAATATCAAAACGGTTGTGGAACTTCTACGCTTCAAAAAACAATTTGTGTTGTAGCTCCTCCAACCTGTGCATTTACCCCTTCACCGCTCAGCGGATGCACTGTTTTACCTGTTTCAATAACCAACAACACGACAGGACCTTCATGTGATAATACTCCTTTACCGCTATCCTATAACTGGACCGTAACCAACCCAACTGGAGGAACCTCCACGGTTTCAACGGCGACTTCTGTGAGTCCATCCATTAGTTTAACTAACAATACAACGGGGATTCTAACTTTCCCTATGAATGTCGTTGTAAATCCACTCATAATAGGCACAACAACACCAGTTGCTAACTGTTCCTCAACCTGTACCCAAAGTGTTATTGTCTATCCCCAACCTACCTTCACCACCCAACCTCAAACACCCGCCAGTGTTTGTTTGGGCGGAACATTCAACGTAATTAGCGTTGTAGTCAACTATCTCGGGACAGGCACACCAACTTACCAGTGGTATTCCAATACCACGGCAAGTAGCACCGGAGGAATTCTAATAACTGGAGCGACCTCAGCAAGTTATGTTCCACCTGCAACAGCGGTTGGAACCATTTACTATTACTGTGTAGTAACCTTTCCAAACAATACGAATTGCAATCAAATAACTTCGAACAATGTTCCTGCAATTGTTGTTCCCGACCCCCAATTTTCAATTCAACCATTAGCCACACAAACTATTTGTACTGGGAGTATTTCCTTGCCATTAACCGTCGCGATACAAGGATCTACTGGTATTGGTGCATTTACTTATCAATGGTATTCCAATTCATCAGCAACCAACTCCGGTGGAACTATTATCTCAGGCGCTACAGCCTCAACTTACTCCCCACCTGTATTTAACACTTCTGGTAATTTTTATTTTTATTGCGTGGTAACCAATGCGGGTAACGGATGCGGAACTATTGCCTCCCAAGTGTCATCAATTAGTGTTGTTGCATATCCATCTATCTCTACTCAACCGATTTCAGTACAAAACTTATGTCAAAATGTTCCCGCAGCACCTCTTACAATTAGTGCATCTGGCGGAACAGGAACTTTTCTTTATCAGTGGTACATCAATACTGCAAACAATACAACTTCAGGGACATTAATTACAGGAGCAAATAGCTTTAGCTACAATCCTTCAACCTCTGCGAATGGAACCTTTTATTATTACTGCATTGTTTCAAATGCTGCATCGGGTTGTCCAATTACAAGTACTACAAGTGCTGTAATTGTGAACTTTGCTCCCACATTTATTACTCAACCATTGGGTACACAATCGGTGTGTATCGGAGGAGCAACAACAACACTTAACGTAGCATACACCTACGGCGCAGGAACGGCATCATATCAGTGGTATGCAAATTCTGCTAATACTTATGCAGGAGGAACAGCTATACCCGGACAAACAACGGCATCATACACTCCTCCTTCCAGCGTGGGTAGCACATTTTATTATTATTGCATTATTTCTTTCTCTGCTACGAGTGGATGTTCAATGATTAACTCAAACATTTCTGAAGTAGTTATTTTGAGTAATCTTCAAACAGCTTCAATTACTCCTGCAACAGCGGCCTCATTCTGCCAAGGAGGAAGCATAGTATTGAATGCAAATACAGGATCAGGATTAACCTATCAATGGAAATTGAATGGAACAAACATTGCCGGCGCGACATCCGCTTCGTATACTACAAATACTATTGGTTCATATACTGTTGTTGTGACCAATACTAGTTCTTGTTCTGCTACTAGCACTGCTACGGTTGTTACAGTAAATGCTCTTCCTGCGGCAACGATAACGCCGGCAACAACAACAACTTTTTGTCAAGGCGCAAGCGTTGTCTTAAATGCAAACACTGGAACTGGATTAACCTATCAGTGGAAATTGAATGGAACAAACATTGCTGGAGCAACATCTTCCTCGTATACAGCAAATGCCAGTGGCTCATATACCGTTGCAGTGACCAATGCTAGTTCTTGTTCTGCTACTAGCAATGCTACTGTTGTTACAGTAAATGCTCTTCCCGCGGCAACGATAACACCGGCAACAACAACAACTTTTTGTCAAGGCGGAAGCGTTGTCTTAAATGCAAATACTGCAAACGGTTTGACCTATCAATGGTATTTAAATGGAACAGTCATTACCGGCGCGACATCCGCTTCGTATACAGCAAATGCAAGTGGTTCATATACTGTTGTTGTGACTAATGCTAGTTCTTGTTCTGCTACCAGCAATGCCACTGTTGTTACAGTAAATGCTCTTCCCACGGCTACGATAACGCCGGCAACAACAACAACTTTTTGTCAAGGAGGAAGCGTTACCTTAAATGCAAATACTGGATCTGGATTGACCTATCAGTGGAAATTGAATGGAACAAACATTACTGGAGCAACATCTTCGTCGTATACCGCAAATGCAAGTGGTTCTTATACTGTTGTTGTGACTAATGCTAGTTCTTGTTCTGCTACTAGCACTGCTTCTGTTGTTACAGTAAATGCCCTTCCTACGGCAACGATAACGCCGGCAACAACAACAACTTTTTGTCAAGGTGGAACCGTTGCATTGAATGCAAATACTGGAACAGGATTAACCTATCAGTGGAAATTGAATGGAGCAAACATTACGGGAGCGACGCTTGCATCGTATACCGCTAATGCAAGTGGTTCTTATACTGTTGTTGTGACTAATACAAGTTCTTGTTCTGCTACCAGCACTGCTACTGTTGTTACAGTACATGCTCTTCCCACAGCAACGATAACTCCAGCATCAGCCACAACTTTTTGTCAAGGCAGTAGCGTTATATTGAATGCAAATACAGGAACAGGATTAACCTATCAATGGAAATTGAATGGGGCTAACATTACAGGTGCGACATCTGCTTCGTATACAGCAAATGCAAGTGGAGCTTATTCCGTTGTAGTAACAAATAGTAATTTTTGTTCATCAACAAGTGTAGACTTAACTGTTAACGTTACGACCCAACCTTCCATTTCATCTCAGCCAACGGCTAATCAGACAATCTGCGTTGGTGGTACCCCAGAAATTTTATCTGTTAGTCTATTAAATACCGCGGGTACGCCTGAATATCAATGGTGGAGCAACACAACAAACAGCGCAATAGGAGCTTCTCAGATAACCGGAGCGACATCGTCTACATATGTTCCTGCCACATCAAATATTGGGGTTACCTTTTATTTCTGCGTCGTTTCATTCACATCTAGTAACTGCGGATACATAACCTCTAATATCTCTAGTGTCAATATCGTAGAGGATCCTTACCTTTCCATTCAGCCTTTAGCTTTGCAAAGCTTCTGTGTAGGAGGAACCGCAAACACCCTTTCTGTAATAGCTTCAGGGGGGACAGGAACATTTTCCTATCAATGGTATAACGCGCTAACGAATTCCGCCATTTTCGGAGCAAATTCCATTACGTTTACACCTGGGACTTTTAATTCCGTATCAAACAATTCATACTACGTGCAAGTCACTCAAACGGGTTCCGGTTGTAACACAATGATTTCAAACAACGCTCAAGTTAACATTGTAGCCGATCCTATAGCTGTGATTTCTTCTGGCTCCACTTACTGCCAAAATTCTGGAAATGTAAACCCACTATCCATTATACTTATTTCTGGAGGAGAGGGTACTCCCTCGTACCAATGGTACTCCAACACTACTGGAGGAAATACTGCGGGGAATCCAATTGCTGGAGCAACAGGAAATACTTATACTCCCCCTGTTAATACTATTGGAAACAACTTTTATTACTGCTCAGTTACACAAACTGGTTTCAATTGCGCTGCAAACAGCGCCGCTTCGCAGATTTTAGTAACCACAGCGCCAACGTTTAGCATTCAACCAGCGAGTTCACAATCAGTTTGCGTAGGTGGAGTAACAACGCAACTGCACGTTGAATATATTAATGGAACAGGAACTCCGACCTATCAGTGGTATTCCAATACCACAAGCACTTATACAGGGGGTACTGCAATTCCTTCTGCTACATCGTCGATTTACAATGTATTCGCAACCGATGCTGGCACAACTTATTACTTTTGTTCAATTTCATTTCCTGCAGGTGGTTGTTCCACAATATTCTCCAATATCGCTAGTGTGAATATTTATCCAGATGCCATTATTGCTCAACAACCGTTAACTTCTCAAGTCATTTGTAACGGAGGGGCGCCAATCCCTATTACAGCAACTATACAACCCTCGACAGGAATGGGAGCTTTTTCATACCAATGGTTCCGAAATGACACTCCGTTAAATACAGGGGGAACGCTCATTGCTAACGCGACAAATGCAACTTACTATCCCCCTTCGAGCTCTTACAGTTATTATTGTTTGATTACAGACGGCGGAAATGGTTGTGGTAGCGTAACGTCAGAAGTAGCTACCGTTACGAAAGTTCCGGACCCAATAATAACTGAAGAAATAAACTTCATTCAAACAATCTGTCCCTACGAAAGCATTATCAATGCTCCAACCGTCATGGTGAATTTTGCACCTGAGATTGCTCCTCCAATATACACTTGGTTTGAAGTTGATTTAAATGGCTATACCCCCATTCCTAACTCGAACAATAACTCATACACTCCAGAAAACCTTTCGAACAATTTAGTCCAAACTCAGTGTACAATTGAATTCAATTATCCTGGATGTGATGTTCTACTCTCATCGCTTTCAAAACTTATTTTCGACGAAAAAGGAATAGACTGCTATCCTAACCTTGACATCCCTGGAGCAATTTCACCTAATAACGATGGTGCGAATGATTATTGGACAATAAGCGAAATTGAATTGTACAGTGGTTATGAAATAAACATTTTCAACAGTTTCGGACAAAGTATTTACCAAGTAAAAAACACTCCGGCTAATTGGGACGGAACATGGGACGGACAAAATTTGCCTAACGGTGATTACTTTTACGCAATAAAGCTCCTTGAATTAAACAGAACTATTTTTGGAACAATAAGCCTAGTTAGATGAGATTAACCCAGAAAATATTCCTTTTTGTTTCACTCGTATCTCTTTCAATATGCTCTTTTGGACAAGCTCCACTCATGGTATATTCCAAAAACGGCAATAGTTTGTACATGAATCATTACGGAATTTCAAATTGCCCTGAGTTAGAACCAGTGATACTATATCTAGATTACAACTTCCCTGCAGGAATGAGTGAAAATAACAACTGGTTAAATTGGAAACAGCTATATTATTCATGTGATGGAGAAATTCTAATTCAAGAATTTCATGCTCCAATATGCGGTGTTTGGAAACAATCATTTGATAAGTTCGCTAGCGCATATATTAACTCAAGCAGCCCGTTTTCTGCTCGATTTGAAAGTGTTTTCCCTGAATCAATACCTAATTTCAAAGAATTCAAAGGTGCCCCTTATGATGTGACTGAAGTGTTTCAAAATAATGATTTTTTACCCGTAAACAAACTTCCTGTTTCTGCCTGTGGATCGGCGAGCTTCAACTTGTCCATAGCAAATTTCAATTCAATTTCAGTAAATTGGAACAGTAATTCAGATTGGACAAAAAGCATGGTCAAGTATAGAGAAAAAGGCACCTACAATTGGAACCAGTTTGAAATCCCTTATCTCGACCAATTAAGTAACACCTATACTATTCCTAATTTAAATTTAGACACCTATTACGAAGTACAAGTTGGAGTAAAATGTTCCTACTCCAAAGATTTCATTTATTCTCCTTCTCAATTCATTGTTACCGATAAATCTAAATGTCCCATTCCAGACAATATTAGAATCGTTCACGCATTTGCCGATTCGTTAATATTAAACTGGTCCGGGGACAGTCTAGGTAAATACTTAGTGAATTACAAAGAAAGGAATTCAACCAACTGGGAGTCTATGCTCGTCTATTCCAATCAAACTTCTTTTTCGGGATTAAAATTCGATACTTATTATGAGTTTAAAATTGCTGGATTTGATGAATTCGGACAAGGCACCTTTTCCCCTATTGTTTCAGGGATCTCCTCTGCAAACCCAGCGCCTTCGGTGTACAACGGCAAAATCAATTTAAGCAAAACAAATTCCGTTGTTGCTTCGTGGGAAACACTCACTCCTCTTTCTAGTGGTATCTACAAAAACGATATTAGTTACGATTGTATTCTTTCTGCGAAAAACAATCCAAATCAAGTTCAAATCAAACGTTCGAAAATTACAGAAGTGCAATTTGACAACCTCGAGTATGAGACGGAGTACCAAATAGAAATACAAGCTACCTTGCTTAACAAATACAAATCAGAACAAAAGGAAGTACTCGAATTCAAAACAAAAAAATTAACACGAGTAATCGCATTCAAATCTCAAAACATCCATCGCGACTCGTTAAACGTAATTCTGTGCGAAAAAAATGATCTCGGAGAATTGGTGGAATTAAGCGATTTCCAATTTCAAAACGACGAAACCATACTGACTATTTTAGAATTTAACAAAGACTATAAGCAACGACCCTATACCGTTGAAGTGACCTATAAAGGCAGGTTTTTTTCCGAATGTTCTCAATCCATTCTACCAACTAACGCTGATACAATATATATTAACATCGCAACCCCAGCGCAACTTTTAAACATCTTTGAAAAAAGCACCCGCACAATAACAGAATATCGAAACAAGCCCTCAACCATTCATATTGCAGGCGGATATAAATCCTTTTTCACCCAAAATATAAATAACACAATAATTCAACCTGATATTTCCATTAACCTTGACTTTCCGAAATTTTCCATTTCTGGTAAAACAAACTTCAATAAAAATCAAACAGTATCTGACATTCAGTTATTCAATGATTACCGAATTATTTCGGTTGGTTATAATTTGACGAAGGGAGAAATTGAAACGAAGCAGCTTGCTGATAAGCGGTTTAGTATTTTCAGCATCTTTACCTACAATAGTCTGAAAAAAATAGCGCCCAAGTATAATGTTGTTACTCAAGTTAACGCTGGTCATTTGACAACAGAGTCAAATTATGCATTCAACCTATATAACATTGCAAATTCAAGACAAAACACAACCTGCTCAAATCAAAAAATCAATGCTTTTCAAACTGGACTTAAAATCATTTTCACAAGTAACTACAGTTTAACTTATTTCCAAAAAGGAATTGGCTCAAAAATCAAAAATCCTGAGCTTGGCAAAGAGACTAATCGTTATAGCCAACTGCAAATTGGGCTTGATTTTTATTCACCAATAAATGGTAGTTTGACCACTTTCGACACAAACAATACACCTTCACAAATAGAAATTCCTAAATCAGATTTCACCGCAGGATTTAAGTTTTCTATTGAGCATACTTACAACATTCGAAACTCGAATTTCACCCTTACACAAGGATTAGATTTATACAAGGCGAATCGTGTTTCCACGGGATTTGAATCGACTCAAAACCTAAACTTACCTGTTTTCTGTCTTTCCGTAAAACTCGGTTGGGCCAACATTCGATAAAAACTCACATGATTGCGAAAAAAAACAAATCAGCACTTCTAATTACCTTAACGGTAAGCATAGGAATCGCAGCGCTCTTGTTCCACAATAATACTTATGGTCAATATAGTTGTGTTTCCATATTCACCGAAGGAAATGAGCAAGCATTAAACCCCAGTAAAATAGGTTTAAACTTTAATTTAAAAGATGTAGATCAATTGATTGTCAACTACAATAAACAGTGGATTGATTTACCTATAGGTCCAAAGAATTTAACTATAAGTTATAACAAGACAATTAATAATTTAGGATTTGCTGCTTCTATAAAATCACTTGACTTCGGTGGCGCTTTCCATAATATTCAATGTGTGTTAGGAGGACGATATAAACTAAAAATCACTGAAGGGCACAAAGTTATCTTTGGAATTTCTGCCTTAGTAGGCCAATTTCAGGGCAATTTTTCAAATACCACTGTCATTAACTTGGACGACCCTAATATCTTCTCGTTTAACAATCAAACGTATCTAGATGGTAACGTAGGAATTACTTATGTTGGAGGAACCAACAAGAAGTTCTCACTTGCACTGTCGGCTTCAAAAAACAGCGTACAATCAATTCTTTCAATTCTAAGCACACCGGTTACTGCTGACAATGGTTGGGAAACATCCTGCCAAATAATAAATAACTACGTAGACAACAAATCGAGTAACGGAATTACCTTGTATTCAGTAAAAGGAATAATGCGCAATACATATGGAATTGGCAGAATTGCTCAAATTGAATCTGACTTTGGGGTTCACCTTTCACAAAGAAATTCCGGACAAACTTCATTACAAAATCAGAATTTTAGAATTGGCGCATACTATGGATTAGACCTAACCAATTCTCAATTCAATACCTTCGGTGTAAGGTTGAGCATTAACCCTCAATTTAAAGGCAAATCCGCATTCGGAGGCCTAGGGTATTCAGTTTTAGCACTTGGAAAATCAGGAACCGCCGGTAATAATGTAGGTTCAATCGTAGGATTCCAGAAAACTGTAGAATAACTTATTTTTTACTCACGCAAAAGATTGGTCCAAATTTGTTGCGCAAAACGTCCTTATCGGCTTCGCTTGTATACATCTCACTGATTGCACCATCTAGAAAAAGAGCAGATTCACACCCGAGCCAATCTTTATACATGGTTGAGAAATCATAGAAATTCATTGGTTCCAATGATATCGCAAAAATCACTTTGCTTGATCCGTTTGAAGTTACACCTACACCACTTCTTATCTTTTTATTTACAGACCCCATTTTAAACGCCGGGTGAATAGACGAACCTTCGTTGTTTTTTATAACAAGCATTGGACCTGACTGAGTGGCCAAACTTAAATCTGGTTTTTTCATTTTATACTTACTCAGAAACTGATCTGTGGTTAAGATAAATGCTCTCTCATTCTTATCAATATAGAAAACACCATTGGGCTTAAGATAAAAATTCGCCTCAACTTTGCTTCCTGTATCAACAGGGTAGTAGCTTTTGAATCTGTCTACGTACAAACCTTCAGGCAGAAAATTAGGTGTATACATCCCTGCATTTGTAATCATTTGAACGTTTTTTTTCGCATTTGTGTTGTACGTCAAAACTCCATCAAAGTCGTTCGAATTAATAGTTTTAGAACTGTTTTTTATAAATAAATCAACTTGCGATTCATTCAAATCAGCAATATAAATGCGCACTCGCTGAGATTTAAACTTCACAATACACTCCCCTTTGAATTGACTCAAGGCTGTTCTAATCTCCAACTCTTTATTTGCCAATTCCTTGTTATGCAAAACCAATTTAGCCCTTGTTTTTTCTACTTTTCTCAACAATGTGTCTATTTGAACATTGATGTCTTGGCTTTCCGAAATCGAAAATAGACTAGACTTCATTTGTTGAGTAATTACTTTAAGATCTTCATCAAAATCACTCTCTAACTTATTAATCCCTAATTTCAACGAATCTAAGTCCTCGGTTAGTCGATATATTAGTGGGGCGCTAACACTATCAATGACGTTAATCTTGTCCTGCGATAGAATTACTCCATTACAAAGACACGCTAATAAAACCACGAAGGCACTCCGTGAAAACTGAATTCTATTCATAGTAGTATACCAATAAATTTCTTGCTTCGCTCATATCCGTCTTACCGGCAATGTTCGGGTGTAACTTACCATCTGATGTAAAAAAGGCGAATGTATCCTGCATTCCAGTATCTATATTGATCATCCATTGAATCGAAATTGAACGCTTTTTAAAATATTCCAATGCATCTGAAGCCGCATCAAATAAAGTTGCCGAAGATTTAATATCGCGCTGTATGATGTAATTATAAACATCTCCTGTGGACTTATCCTTACTTGAAACTAAGAATCTTCTTTCTCGGGGATCACATTGCAAACACCCATTCTTTTGGATTTTCAAAACATCATTTTCAACAAGCAAATGGGTCTGGAAAACAGTAACCTTATTCTTTTGTGCCCAAGAAATAAAAGATAACTTATCTCTACCATCAGCATTTCTGATTTTAAACAAGCCTGCATCTGTGGTTACCGAATTATTCACCAGATTATTCACTGTAATTCCTCCATTGGAATATACGATCACCAAGGCATCATAACCTTTTGCCTTCAGGTCTCTATTAACAACAGATCCGTGATCTATATTCAACCCAACAGGCACATAATTGCCATTTCCTATATCATCCATGTATGCTCCACTCGAGTAGGCAACAATGTTGGGATGAACTTTTTTGAAATTTTCGTATCTATTTTTTATTGTACCTGAAGTCCCAGAGGAAGACATGTATTCGACCTTAATCTTATTTGCCTTTTTATTTATTTTCACAATGTTATAGCTAACAGTTCCATTCTTCCCTGTCATAAGAGAACAAAGGCTTGGATCATAATATTCCAATCTATCAGCTTCACCAATCGTTGCAGCACTAGAAATATAAAAAAATGCAAGTAATAAAGAATTAAGTAACGCCTTTTTCATTAAACTAATTTTTAATTTTCCCTTTTACGGATTTATACATTGAGATTAAACCTATCGCAAACACCACAACACAAAATGCGGATACTGCAAAAATAACTATTTGAAAACTCAAACTCTTTTGTGTGAGTCTCGTCCACAAATAAAAATATTTTCCTTCACTCAGATTTTGAAACACTTTCTCAGTGTCGGAATTCTTGACTCCCGAAAAATACTTATTCTCACCTAATCTCGTGGTAATAAACTGGTAATCAAATGAATACTTTAAATTATCATCCTTCTGCAATTCTGATTGCACTTGCGACAATATTTTCTGGAACCAGAAATCTGCTATTCTACTGAACAACAATGTGTGTTTGGCGCTCATTATTGCTGCGTTCTGTAGTTTTTCTGCCCATTTCAGTCTTCTAAATAGAAAATCTGCATGCGCTAAATTTAGAGAATCTTTGCACAGTTCAAAGGCCTTGTAGCTCAGCGCATTAAAAACAAGGTATTCAACAACAGTATCTTGAACAACGATGGAAGTATCGCAATCGTTCAATTGACCATCTAAATCATACGGCTCAACAAATGCGTTTTCTTGAAGAAAACTCTGGTAATTAAACCCTTCGATAATATTTGTTGAATCTAAACCTTGAAAACAATCTTTCAGTGTCAAGTATCCAGAAGGTTGTTCGTTCAAATTTTGGATATGAAGATTAGAAGGTTGTGGCGATGTTAGCTTTAACAAAACGTAAAATGAAATGAATACTACATTTAAAGCAATTGAAACACTTATAACCGTTTTTTTCATATTTTCGTTACAGTTTACAAACTATGAAAGCAAATATAGTTCTTTTAATTCTTGCCATTGTCAACCTGCAGTTGTCAACTTCTGCTCAAGTTGAAAAAAGTTTTATGTATAACGGTTTTTCCTTCAAGTCCTTCTCGATACCATTGACCAAGACAGAAATTGCGAAAATCGATATAGTTTCTAATTCTTCCAACCTTAGCACAACCAAATTTTTTGAGGTTAACTCAACTAAATTCACCGCCAATTTCTTTAGCTGCAGCGCTAGCATTGAAAATACATTGCATGAACCCTTGGGCTTATTTATAAGTAACGGTAAAGAAATTCAATCCTTAAATTTGAATGAAGGTGAAGGTAATTTTTTTTTAAAACCCAATGGAATTATCTCTTGTAATAAAAACGCCATCGAAATAACCTCATCAGAAAACTTTCAATATACCGAGGGTATTTCATGGGCCATTCAATCGGGCCCACTTTTGCTAGATAATGGTAAAATGCACAAATCATTCAACGTCAGTTCAACTAACCTTAACCAACGCGTTGGTGTTGGAATTTCAGTCACAGACGACATCCCCGAAGTCGTATTTATAATTGCAATTGACAAAGTAAACTTTTACACGTTTGCATCTGTTTTCAAAGATAAATTCGGATGTAAAAATGCTTTATGCCTTGAGAGTGGAAGATCCTTCGCGCGCTTCCCGTCTAATAACAATGTTAACTACAACGATGATGTTTTAGGAAATCTATTTGTTTATTCCGATAAAAAAAATCAAAATATATCTTCTAATTCGAAAATTACTATTCCCCTGAAACGAAACAGTAATAATCAATATGAAATCCCCGTAACCTTAAACAGCACAATACATGAAACATGTGTATTCGATTCTGGGGTAAACGAAGTAACGTTGAGCACAAAATCTGCGTTGGCTCTTTTTCAATCGGGCTCAATAGGAAAATCCAATTGTGTCGGAACAAAGACGCAACAATATGCCGACGGAAGCATTGCTTTTTGTGATGTATTCACCATTGAAGAAATTAATATTGGCGGATTTCTTCTAAAAAACATAACAGCATCCATATCAGATTCGAATGATGCACACATAAGATTAGGGAAAAACGCTCTTCAAAAGATAGGGAAATACAACATCGACAACGTTTCACACAGTTTGATTATTGAGTAATTGATCATGTTGAACAACCGAGAGTTCCTCAAGCTTAATACTTTATTTCCTTTCCGAATTTGCGTAATTGCTTTATTCCTTTTTCCTTCCGTGACATTCGCCCAAGATTTCAACTTCAATTATGCGAAATCTTTCGGGGGCATTGGCCAGGAAACTCAAACGGATATGTCAGTAGATTCAGCTGGAAATGTTGTGCTGTACGGTTATTTTTCAGGAATCGTAGACTTTGATCCCGGTCCAGCTGAAAACATAAAGGAATCCGTTGGCTCTTCAGATCTTTATATCGCAAAATTCAACTCGTTTGGTAATTTGCTTTGGGTTCAAACTATTGGGAATTATTCCTTAGTATTTCCTGGTGGCTGTGACTTTGATTCACAAGGGAATATTTTGTTCTCCGGCTTTTTCGACGCAATGGAACTTGATGTAGACCCTTCAGATGCTATTTATCCTCTATCAAGCGCTGGAACCTCAAACGGTCAAGGAACGGGATGGCCGGCTAGGCAAGGATTTATTGTAAAATTAGATTCCGCAGGGAATTTTGTTTGGGCATATTTTGCCCCTACTTATTTTGGCACTTGGGTAGGGAAACTTCAAGTGAATAGCAATGACGAAATCATATTTAATCGAATGGAACGTGGTTGGAATTGGAATTACACCGGTTTAACAAATAACTATTTTATCTCCAAGCTTTCCAATACAGGTGAATTAATTTGGAGCTTCTCAAATAGAGGGGAAGTAAACAATATCAAAATTAATAATCAAGATTCTGCCCTTGTCACTGGTTATTATTGGTCCGAAGGCTATCCTCAGCAGAACATTTACATCTCCGGATCGAATTCTTTTTTAGCCAATGGAAGTGGTTCGTTTGCATTTACAATTGACACAAATGGTAATTTAATCCAAGGAAGTGCATTTGAAAATATGTCGACGCCAATATCTGCCTTTGATAACTTCGGTCAATTCTATCTCGGGACATTAGCATATAGTCCTACTGATATTAATTCAAATCCGAACGAATCATTCATAATCGGTAATACACCCCAATATTGCATAGCAAAATATTCAGCTCTTGGAGATTTTATTTGGGCAAAAACCTTTGATTTTGTACCTGCACAATCATACGCTTACTTTTTGGATATATCCATTTCTAATAGTAATGATATTCTCTTGTGCGGATATTTTAGTGGAACCATTGATTTCAATCCAAGTGCAACTCAATCTTCAGTTTCCAACGCAAATTATTTCGGAGCAAATTTAGTTCTTTTAAAACTCTCGAGTGAAGGTGAATACATAACAAAAAAAACAATTGGTAACAATCTATCCGTTTTACCTCCAAGTAAAGGCTTGTTAACTAATGCTGACGAATTTGTTGTTTGGGGGACATTTGAAAACACAATCGAATTTAATCCTAATGAAGAATTTACCACAGATCATGGAATTGTCACAACGAACGACGTAAGTCGAGATATGTATCTAAGCAAATTCTCAACGTGTGTTCCCTCCAACTCTTCAGCTAGCATTGAACCAGGAACGCAAAACTTGTGCGTCAATGCAAACGCTCAACCTCTTAATCTAATTTACAATGGTTCTGATACACCGCATTATCAGTGGTATTATAATACCGGACCAAGCAACACCGATGGAACTATAATTCCCGGGGCTAATTCCAGCATCTACACTCCCCCAACCATTGCCCCAATTAATTACTATTATTATTGTAAATCTTCCATACCCTCAACAGGATGCTCATTAAACTCATCCCCTGCGCATGTTACCGTTTTTGATGCGCCGAGCATAACTTCCCAAGCATTGGAAATTCAAACAATTTGTGTCGATGGTACGCCATTACCTCTAATTATTAACACTTCTAATCCTGCAGGAGTTGACACTTATCAATGGTATTCAAATTCCGTAAATTCAAATTCAGGAGGAGTGTTAATTCCAGGAGCTACTTCTAATTCATTCACACCAACCAATACATCAAGTGTTGGTATAACATATTACTACTGCGTGATATGCGGAGTTACTGCAACCAATGCCTTTCGAATTAACGTTGTCTCTGATCCAATTATTACCCCGCAACCTGAAGCGAATCAAACTTTTTGCATTGGTGGCAATGCCAATTCAATTGCTTCTAATGCAACAGGTGGAACTGGCACCTTTTCGTATCAATGGTTTAATGCAGACACCAATACTCCTATCTCAGGTGCTAACGCCAACACCTATACTCCAGCGTCAATTACTGATGTAGGAACTTACAATTACTATTTGAGGATTTCTCAATCGGGAATTGGATGTAACGTATTGTACTCCAGCAACTCTACTGTAACAGTTATCGCTGATCCAATAGTTGCATCTACTCCTTCCTCACAAAGTATATGCACCAGCGGCAATATCATGCCTATTGAAGCATCATTCACCGGAGGAATCGGAACCATCTCTTATCAATGGTATCGGACAACTATCAATTCAAATTCGGGAGGCACTCTAGTGTCAGGTGCAACAACATCTTCATATAACGCACCTACGAATATTGCTTCCAATTATTACTATTACGCTACCATGAACCTTTCTGGATCTGGATGTTCTGCTAACTCGCCAACTTCATTCGTGGCGGTATCTCCTGCACCTTCTTTTTCAGCGCAGCCCATTGCTTCACAAGCTATATGTATAGATGGGACGCCGAATACTTTAACTGTAAATTATTCAAATGGTGCCGGCTCTCCTGTTTACCAATGGTGGAGCAATAGTGTTAACTCGACGAACAATGCGACCTTAATTTCTGGAGCTAGCAGCGCTTCATTCATTCCTAACTCATCCGTTATCGGAACAACTTACTACTTCTGTACTGTGACATTTTCAGCAAGCAATTGCGGATTCATTACCTCTAATATTTCAAGTATTACCGTTGTCCCTGACCCCGTAATTGCCTGGCAACCCATTGCGTCTATTATTTGTATGGGTGGCGACGCAAATCCACTTTCAGTAGATGTCACAGGAGGAGTTGGTACCTATACTTATCAGTGGTACAATTCAGCTACAGGCAATCCGATTGCTGGTGCTACTTCTGCACTTTTTTATCCTGGAACATTTAACTCCACTTCTGAAAATTCATATTACGTTCAAATCAACCAATCAGGAGCTGGGTGCAATACTTTGACTTCAAGCCCTGCTTTGGTAACTGTAGTCGATGACCCGACTCTTTCTACAAACTCCCCTTCCTATCAAATCATTTGCGAGCAAAGTAACATTGACTATCTTGAAATTCTTGTTTCGGGAGGTACTCAGTTAACCTATCAATGGTTCATTGCTCCAAATTCGACAAGCGTTGGAAATCCTATTGCAAATACAAATTCTCTTGTCTTCACGCAAACAATAAATTCGGTAAGCAACAATTTTTATTATTGCCAAGTGTCGAGTCTTGGAAATGGCTGTACTCCTTCGATTAACAGTAATCCATTTCAAATTGAAATTGTTGATCAACCGCAGATAACTAACTCTGCATACAGCGTTGAGGCTTGCCAAAACAACACCATGCCTTCACTTGAAATTGGCGGCAATTACGATACAAATCCAATTATTCATTTCTTCCATTCGAGCACAATAGATAGCTATGATGGTTCTGAATTAAGTTCAACCAACTTCACCCCAAATTCAAATGCACTTGGAAATTATTCTTACTACTTCATCTACAATGTCAGCTACCCGGGGTGTCTGGCAGACACATCGGATTTTTACAATGTTACGATTTCAGAAGTTCCTCAATTAGATTTAGGCTCAACTGAACCAATCATTGGATGCGTGGGGGCGGAAATGGATTTGTCCAGCTTTACAATTCCTAATCTGAGTAATGACTACATCCTCGTTTGGAATTTAGACAACAACTCAAGCGATACAACCTACGCGTCTAATGCCTATTCGACTCAGCCCATTGAAGCATCTGGAAGTCATAACATGCAAGTTCAGATGTTCAGCATACTTCAATACTGTTCGGCAACATATGATCTTAATTTAACAATCGATATTATTCCTGATCCGAGAATTACTGAAGAGCAAAACTTCATACAAGATCTTTGTCCATTTGATGAGAACATCGACGCACCAACTGTGCTGTTAGATTTCGACAACTCGATTGGACCTCCAACATACACCTGGAATCAAGTAGAAGAAGGAGTGCCTACTCCTCTAGCCAATAGCAATCAAAACAGCTACCTCCCGCAACTTCCCTTGAACGGAATATTTAGCTCTCAATGTGTTATCGAATTTGACTATCCGGGATGTAGTGTATTGACTTCTTCACTATCTAGTCTGACCTTTGATGACAACAATTTAGATTGCTTTCCAGAGATTGTGATTCCAGAGGCAATATCGCCGAACAACGACGGGATGAATGATTATTGGACAATCAATGAAATTGAAATGTTTAATGGATACGAGATAAACATCTTCAACAACTTTGGGCAAAGTATTTATTTCGTAAAAAACACTCCACCTAATTGGGACGGAACTTGGAAAGGACAAACATTGACAAGTGGAGATTACTTCTACTCTGTGAAGCTAATTGAATTAAATAGAACTCTTTTTGGAACGGTGAGTGTTTCGAATTAAACATTCCCCATTTCGCGTTTTTTAGAAATTATTCTGCAGATAAAACCAATCGAAATCCACCATCTATTGCTCTTAAATCTGAGCTGCTTCCAAGTCGATTTGAGATGCGGCAGTGTTCCTGTGTGAAATGCCAACTTCCACCTCGAAAAACATGTTGACTTCCATTTGAAGGTCCTTTCGGATTTGTCTCTAAGAAATTGTTGTAGGAACCGTAAAAATCTGAGCACCACTCCCAAACATTACCAGACATATCACAGATACCAAGCTCATTAGGCATTTTCAATCCTACAGGGTGAGATTTACCATCACTGTTCGAATTATACCAAGCACTAGCAGAAACATCATGTGAACCACTGTAACTATAGGCTTTACAGTTCTTTCCTCCCTTTGCAGCATAATCCCATTCTGCTTCAGTAGGCAGTCGATAAATTCTACCGGTTTGTGTATTTAATTTTTGAATAAATTCTTGCACATCGTTCCACGACACATTATCTACCGGACAATTATCACAATCTTTGAAAACACTCGGGTTCCTCCCCATTACAGATTGATACTGCGCTTGGGTAATTTCGTATTTCGCTATGCTGAATGAGTTCAGGGAAACATAATGCATTGGTTTTTCATCTAAATCGCCAGCATTGCTTCCCATTTGGAAAGCGCCACCTTCAACAAATATCATTTCAGGTTCAAACGACTTTCTACCATTTACCACAATCTTGAATTTTATTTTATCTCCCTCGAGTTCTTGACGATCATCTAAAACTTTCCAAAGTATTTGCTTACTTCCCTTTGTTATGTTCTTTCCCACATCTCCTGAAACTCCCTTTAGCAGAGCCCCCCATGTATTTCCATTGTCCAGACTAAGAAATAGCTCAACTTCGCACGCCGAATTTGCATCTAAAAAATAGAACACTATTACATCTTGTCCACTCTGCTCGGCGCGAAGATTGGTGACACGTTGTGCTTCCATTGAATAACATAACGCTAAACCTAGCAATAAAAAAAATATCTTTTTCATCTCAATCTTTGTGATCTAACATTTCCCCGCAAGGAGGTGCTAATTTACTTCTAATACTTACTTCATTTTTAAAAATACAACTTTCAGATAACTATTCAACGGGAAGTACAAGACGGAAGCCGACGTAACGGTCGCTGTTGTTTGGTTCGTAGCCCATCCGAAATGTTGTGTTACAAAAGCTCGAGTCGTTGTACCAACTTCCACCACGAATCACCCGACTCTTTCCCGATGACTTTCCGGTTAGATTAGTTTCATTGTTGCTATTGCAGTCACCGTACCAATCGGCACACCATTCCCAAAGATTTCCAATCATGTCATAAACACCAAGCTCGTTTGGTTTTTTGCCACCGACTCCATGAGGTTCACTGTTGCTATTTTCTACAAACCAAGCTGTAGAATTAAGACTCTCAGAATCACTTATGGGAAATTCTCCCTCACCTTTCCCACCTTTTGCTGCATATTCCCATTCTGCTTCTGAGGGCAAACGGTAATTCTTGCCCGTTTGCGAATTTATCTGCATTATAAATTCTTGAACTTCATTCCAGGAAACAGTCTCAACAGGACAATTATTACAACCTGTAAAATCACTTGGATTGGTTCCCATTACCGCTTTCCATTGGGCTTGCGTAACTTCATATTTTCCAATATTGAAAGATCTTAACGTTTCCAAATGAATCGGTTTGTCATCTGATTCACCCGAAATACTTCCCATTTGAAAGGTACCTCCTTCAACAAAAACCATTTCAGGCTCAAAGAATTTTCTACCGTTCGCGATAACCTTAAATTTCATTTTATCGCCAACCAAATATTCTTGCTCATCTAATACCTTCCAAGCAATTTGTTTCTCACCACCTGAAATATTCTTCCCTACATCACCTGAAACATTCTTTAGTGGACTACCCCAGGTTGCTCCGTTATCTTGACTCAACAACAAACTAACTTCACACGGCGAAGTTGTTTCCAAAGAATACAAAACAACAATATCCTGTCCACGTTGTTCTGCGTGGATGTTGGAGACTTTTTGGGCGTGGGTTACAAAACATGTAATTAAAAAAAATAAAGAAAACACAATCTTCATTTTAGTCATCATTCAACAATTATTTTCTTTTAAAGATTCTTCTACCATAAATAAAATTGAAATCTCCTATTTCCCAAAACACTAACAACGGCTAAAAAGAAATGTTACTATCTCATATAACAAAACAAATTTTTAGCATTAACTCTTTCCGCCCAGAGACCTATGAATGGGAACAATTAAAAAAAACCATGCTAAAAATCCATATAAAATCGGACAGAGGTTCGTCCTTTCTCTTGATTTGACTCAAAATCAAAACCTGATTTTACCGCTTGCATTTTAAACTCACTCAATGCCTCAGTAAGCAAAGTTCTATTCTCTGTGTAAACAACAGCGTTCTCCCTATGAAAAATTAATTCGTTATTGAACAAGATTTTTACAATTTCAATCTCCTTACCATCATTCGAGCTAGTGGTATCAATTCCGTATGACATATCCCTATCATCTGAAAATTCTATCCGATTACCATTAAATTCTAAAGATAAAAAAAGCGAGCTTGATGTATTAATCATCTCTTTATTTCCTACCCATAGATCATACATATATACATTATCCAATGCAATCGCATTAAAACTGGTATATTTCTCATTAAAAATTTGATTTATTTTGAAAACAAACTCTTCATTTCCATTTTCATAGATTTTACTAACCACTGATTTGTCTATTGCGAGGGTATCATGTTGATCAATGTTAACATGCTCAATTAATTTCACAATACCCTTGTAAGTTTGCTCAGACTCATTAAAACCATTTACATTCAATTCAATAAAGTAATCTTCAAATCCTGCAGATTCAATTTTCGATACTGTTGGCGAAAAGCTCGATTGACCAAGAAAAGTTAACGGAGAAATTATTCCAATAAATAAGGCTCCTAGTAAAAAAAAATCTGAAATGATTTTCATTTTTTTGAGTTAAATATTAAACAAAGCTAAATCGTTTTCTTTGTAAATGTTTAAAACATTGTAATTCAATAATTATCGCTTTCTTCACCAGAATACCACACAAAATATCCTACACACACTGCTCTGCTCGGATGTTGGATACTTTTTGAGCTTGTGCGGAGAGGCACAGAACCACTAGAAATATTTGCAGAAATGCTTTTTTCATATTTTCAATTTCATTCTTATCAAGAAAGAGTAACAGTAGGAGAAACAGAATGAGTGTTAACGAACTACGGGCAAAACAAGGCGAAACCCACCGCCAATGCCCTTGCTACGCGGATCACCCACGAGCCGAAACGTTGGCCGGCAACTTATCGGACTACTGCTCCAACTGCCTCCGCGAAGCACTCGACCCATTCCCGATGTCGCACCTGTCGGATTTGTCTGGATGAAGCTATTGTAGTTGCCGTACCAATCTGAACACCACTCCCAAACATTTCCCGACATATCGGAAATTCCTAATTCATTGGCTTGCTTGTTTCTTACAAAATGTGTTTTACTTCCACTGTTATTTGTAAACCAAGCTACTGAACCCAAATGATTTGACCCACTGAAGTTAAAACCTTCGCTCTGCCTCCCCCCTATTGCTGCAAATTCCCACTCAGCTTCTGTTGGAAGGCGATAATTCAATCCTGTTCTACTATTCAGTTTCGAAATATACTCCTGCACATCGTACCATGATACGTTCTCTACCGGACATTGATCACAGACATTGAAAACACTTTCATTACTTCCCATGACAGCCCTCCATTGGGATTGAGTAATTTCCTGTTTTCCAATATTGAACGAACTCAAAGTTACAGAGTGAACTGGACTTTCATCTGGTTGACCTGAATCGCTTCCCATTTGAAAACTCCCCCCTTCAACAAAGACCATTTCATGATCGAATATGTTTTTATTAGATAATTTATAACCACAATACAACAACGTTGTATCGCTATTTGAAGGACTGACTTTAATCTTCAATTCTGACTTCTGAAAAGTCACTTTCAATTCTAATTGTAATTTCTTCATCTTCCGTGAACGATTCACTACTATACCCAAATTACTATCAAAATGAAATATTTTTTTATTGCGCCAGGTAATTACACGTTGCTGATGTATTTCCTCGCGATATTCATCGTTGCTTGAATAATACTCAAGTTCATCAACTGCTTTCTTCCCCTCATCATTCAAAAAACTAATTTTTAACAAAGAATTCTTTACTCTACTAGTTCTCTCTTCATTTCCTATTAACGTTGTGTTTTCATACTCATCACCGCTGTATTCACATTTCATGAATTCAAAGTCATAATTTAAGATATCCCGATACAAAATGGTATCAGTATTAATTTTTTTTCGGTCTTTTTGAATTTGATTCAAAATATTACAAAGACCATCCAATTCCCTTGATATTTCACTATTCCCATCACAAGGAACATTCAAACAATCAAAGGTTTCTTGAATATTTGAATCCTCCGAATCTCCGTCAGTAAGAGTAAATTTAATCGGAATAGTCAAGAAAACACGTTGCGGAACCCCGTTCTGTTTTCCTGGATTAAACTTACCTAATTTCATGCAAGCCGCTAAAGCTTGTTTGTCCAATCCCTTTCCTCCTTCAACACCACGGGTTACTATGAAGTTGGTAGGGGTTCCGTCTTTTTCAACAACGAAGTTTACGAATACCGTTCCTTCAATATTCTGAGATTTCTCTTGCTCTGGATATTCGATATTATTGTATAAAAACATATAAAACGCCCTTTCTCCACCTGGGTAAGCTGGCATCTCTTGAAGAAATATTTCGTCATTAACCTTAGCCAAGACTTTAAATTTTATTTTATCTCCAACCAATTGCTCTCGCTCGTCAAGGACTTTCCAATTGATTTGATTTTCTCCTACACCTATATTTTCCCCAACATCACCTGAGACGTTTTTTAGTGGTCCGAACCAAGTTACCCCGTTGTCTTGACTTAGAAATAAACTAACCTCGCAGGAAGAGGTTGCTTCCAAAGAATATAAAACAACAATATCCTGCAGGTGTTGCTCCGCCCGGATGTTGAAGACTTTTTGGGCTTGTGAGGAAAGACACAACACCAAAAATATTATTTGAACGACAATTTTTCTCATTTGATTGCTTCTCTTTGAGACTCTTTCTTCAATTAATTAGGGCGAATAATCATTCGCCCCGATGAAAATTACCAACCTAAAATTTTCCAACCCTCTCCAATCTCAACACCTGGCAAGGCATTCGGAGTTTGATTTTTTCCTACACGAGCAGCTTCACGAGCAACATTCTGCGAAACCTCGATCATTATGGTTTCCAAATTACCTTGAGCTTTGTTCGCTTGTAAATTCTTCAACAAAAAATAAGTGAAATAGCCGTGTTGTTTTTCGCGGTATACAGCACTAGCCTCATTCCCAGAGCTAGATGCTAAAACTACCAAATTTCCAGGGACAGCATCCACTTTGGCTTTCACCTTAACACCTTTCAGTGCAACTAACTCTTTGTTACGGGCACCACCACTGAAACACGCGTCAAGAACTACTATAGTTTTCTTCGTTTTAAATTTCGCCAATTCATCATAAATACTATTCAGGGCCAATCCATTTGCAGGCTGAGTTCCGCTGACATCAACGGGAATCAAATAAGGAATGTTCGTTCCCTCTTCAGGCAATCCATGACCGCTGTAGTAAAATAACAATTCAGCTTGACCATTTTCAACTTCTGCAAAACGAACCAATTGCGCTAATTTTTGTGACATCTGTCCTCGTGTTCCATCAACAAGAACAATGATATTGTCCTTAGGGTAGCCCAATGTCTTTTCACAGTATTCGGCAAAAACACGTGCATCGTTAGCCGCAAAATCGACATTTACTTCTTTATCTAAGGAAGTTTGATATTTCGAATAATCTTCATTGCCAATGATCAACGCGTACTTCTTCAAGTTTACTGGAATTCCAAGTGGAATATCCTTATCAACATCACTTCGCAACGACGCGACTTGAATATTTAGACCATCTTCTTTCTTAGAGGTGACAACCATTCTCTCAGATGAAAGGGCTTGATTCAGTGCAAAAGAGTGCTTCCAATCCGTTGAATACTTGCCCAATGATTCATCCACATCTCCAACTAAATTTAATGTTGTTCCAATAAATTTAGCATTCAAAATAAATTCATATTCTATGCTTCTCGTTTCACCTGGCTCAAGGGTTCCAATCGTTGTGATTTCGTCTCCACTTTGCATAAATACATTTTCAGGAACAGGTAATTTCACAGTTACATTTTTTGCAACTCCTTGTCCTGTGTTTTGAACCAACAATTGCAATCCGAATGGCTTTCGAAGCTCAAGCACAGTTGAACCATTGTTAGAAAAAACCACATGATCCACAACTGCAATTGCTGGCGCTGCAAACTTCTTGGTGTCTATTTCCAAATTCACAACTGGAGGATTGAATCCATTTGGCTCTTCAATTTCTAGCGATAATTCAACGATACCATCAATAGTATTCATGCTACTTGTTACAGGAATACTGTATGACATAATTTGTTGTTTTCCACAAGTCGCGAGGGGGGTAGAAGCAGCGACGGTAATACCATCATTACTTCCAACTATTTTCACTAAAGCCTTTAGGTTTAAACCATCACCTGTCCCTGTATTTTGCAGTTTAAATTCAATGCTGCATTGTTCGTTCGCATTGATCGCATTATTACCGTCGGAATCTTTGAACTGCACGGAACCTGGAACAAAATTCAGAATAGGTGGCTCAACTTTCTTTTTAATACTGAAGGTATATGTTGGACTAACAGCCTCTGTCTGCGTAAAGGCCACATTTAGAAAACTGATTGAGAAAAGGATAACTAGTAAATTTTTCATGGAGCTAATTTACTAACTATATTTACACTATGCGAACACTATTTGGTCTACTGATCGTTTTAAATTCAACATCTTGCCTTGCTCAAAAAGAAAAAGAAGTCTACTCCAGTTACTCCATGGAACTTCCGAAAAACATTACCATGGAGCAGCTAGAACAGCGTTGCATTGAACAGGCAAGACTGAAAGCCATTGGTGATGCGTTCGGGATTGTGCTTTCTGAGACAACCATTGATAATACCCAAGAAGGTAATTCTGGATTGAATAATTCTTTCGCCGTATTAACTAAAACCAATGTTCAAGGTGAATGGTTACTTGACAAAACCGAACCTACATTGATTTGGGAGCCCGCAAATAAAACCTTAAAACTAACAGCTACTGTTCACGGCGTAATTCGTGAGTTTCCAAAAACGGGAAAAGCGAAACTTGAAATTCATTTATCGAACGATTCAGAAATGACTAACGATGTAACTCAATTCAAGGATAAACAAGACCTTTTCGCATCATTCCAAACTTCCTCAAAGGGAAAACTCTCTGTATTTTACATTGATCATTCTTCAGAAGAGGCATACCGACTAATTCCATCTGCAACAAACAATGACCTAAATACGGTGGAAGTTCAATCTGATATAGTCTACAAACTCTTTCAAACTACCTCGCCTTTTCAAGAGAACAAATATATCCCAGCATTGGAGTTGGGACTTCCTGAAGGCAAAGACATCCAAATGGATGAGCTTGTCTTTGTCTATTCTCCAGCAGATATCCGAAAACCAAGTCTTATTTTGAATCCCGATGCAAAAATGTATTTCATGAAGTTCAGCGAATTTGACCTTTGGAAAACTTCGGTCGTTCAAGCCAATCCCGAGACTGTGGTCAAGAGTATTGCTATTTCGATTGTGAAAAATTAATTCGACAAATGACTCCACGTAAACGGCGTAAGTAATTCAGGCGATTTTCATTTTACGGCGTAAAACGACGTTCAACGGCTTAAAAAAATCAAACGCTTCGATTTTTATGGGTAATAGTCCGACAGCCCAATTTTTAATTCGCTCGCTTTCGGCTATTTCGATTAATAAGAAAACTATTTTGAAAAATGCTATTCGTATTAATTACGATAGTTGTTCTTGCCCCATTCTTTCCAATTTACTGGATACCACAAGCCGAGACAATGACTTTCGAATTGCCGTTGAAGCGCGGAATACGTTAATTAAAACGTGGTGAAATTTTCAAAACGCCATCTGAATCGTCCATAAAGGCTTTGCATGAAGTTAAATACTCTTGCATGTTATCTATGTCGTCATCATATACATTGGCACTGAACTGATGTGCTCTTTGTAGCATTTTAATGTAGGTGTCGCACTTCCTTTGCTTGGTGAATTTCTTCAATGCTCCCATATAGTCTTCACGGTACACAGTTGGAATGATGATTTTCGATTGCTCCGCTTTTACCAATTCGGCATTCATCATCACACGCGCAATTCGACCATTACCATCCAAGAAGGGATGCACCTCACTCATCACAAACATTATATAGGCAGCTTTTGCGAACGGGTGATCCAAAGCCGAATAAAATCCAAAGCTCTGTTCCAATGTTCCCCCCACCAAATTAAAATCCACAAAGGCCGTACTTCCAGCAAAATTGTTTTTGTCTTTAAACAGTCCTGGCTTTTTATCTAACCGAGCGCTCATGAGAATCGAATGACGAAATGAAATAATTTTAAGAAATTCTTCAGGCGTTGAAGGTGTTATCTGCATTTCTTTTTTATTGGAAACAATCTGATAAGTTCCCAATACATCATGACTGTCATCGTTTCTTGAAGGAAGTGGTTTGTTGGTTTGTATAATCTTTTTTGCCTCGTCAATATCAAAAACAGTTCCTTCAATATAATTTGAAAAGTAGCTTTCAAAAAAGGCAAAGTTTCTGAATGATGAAGGTGTGTTGTTTTTCTCGGCGCGATAAGGGAATTCAGTGTTTTTCAATTCGCGAAACAGCGTTTCAAATAATTCCAATCTTGCAGGATCATAAGGCTTTCCAAATGCTCTTGCTTTTGCCAGTGAAGAACTAAGAATTTTAGATGTTTTGGTTGTCAGCAATGCGCTAATCAAACGACTTAATTTTTCAAATTCTTTAGGCATCTCCAACTCCACGGCAAGGACTCTAGCTCGATCTCTCAACTTGTTGATTTCAACTTCGCCATTCACTCGTATTATTTGCTCTAAACGCTCCTCTATTTCCGGTAAGCTCAAACACTTTGATTCACTACCTAATTTCTTAGATGCTTGCAAATTTTCCAAAAAAGCACGTGCTTTCTGAGAAGCGTGCAATTCACCGGAAAATTTATTGTCCCCTTCTATCGGTGAAGGGCCATTGAGAAATTGGATAGTAATTCCAGGAAGTTTTACTTTTTTAGTGTAGCTCGTAGTTAAAAATATCTGCCCCGTTTTAGTTGGCTGAAATTCAAAAGCAGAGCGATGGCTAAGCATTGTTCCTGGGTAGAGCGTTCCTAAAATCTGAAAGAGATTTCTTCGGATAATGCCTTCAATTGGTTCTTCTAAATTTGAAGAATACACCCTTGGTGCAATTTTTCTAATGACCCCAGCCGATAACAATTTTGTTATTTGTTTAGAAATCTTAGAATCCTGCGAGCTGCAGATTATCTCTTGCAAGTGAATTGGGCGATTTTTTTCCATTATTCATCAGATCAGACACAAGATTAGCTAAATTTTTCCACTATAAGCCATATTTTGGCGAATATTTTCCATTATAAAAGAATCAACCGTGAATCTCGCGCATAATTTTAGCAATCCCTTCCGCTTAATTCGTTTCTTGGAAACCTCATCTTTTATTCTGTGAAAAATACGTTTCCCTCGTTTGAAAAGCACAAATACGGAGCCCGTTTAGCGAGCGTCGTTTTGGTCTAAACAACCGACGCTCGTTTTACGCTCGCGATGGTTGCCAAAACCTGCGTTTTTTTGCATTTCGCTGCAAAAGCACTAAAAAGCAAAAAGCCCGTCAGACGTGTGTTTGACGGGCTTTTGCAGTTTCTTGCGATGTTATTCGCAAGTGCTTCAGCGGAGAGAGAGGGATTCGAACCCTCGGTACCTTTCAATACACACGCTTTCCAAGCGTGCTCGATCGACCACTCTGACATCTCTCCTCAAAAATTTGAGTTGCAAATATAGGTGAATTGAAATAAATGATTATATTTGCCCCCGCTTCGGTGCCATAGCTCAGTTGGTAGAGCAAAGGACTGAAAATCCTTGTGTCCCAGGTTCGAATCCCGGTGGCACCACAGAAGAGAAACCCATTCAATTTGAGTGGGTTTTTTTTGTTGATAACACAACACGTTGTGATGACCGCGATGCGGATGACCACTTCGTGGATGACGCTACGCGATGACCCTACGGGATGACCACTTCGCGGAAAGTTGTGTTCTGAAGAAGCAGCTGATTATACAACTCAACCCCCTGCTTATTCATATGCGAAATGTCCGCGAATTCATTGATGCCGAATCCTTCGGTGTAGTAAGTGAAATCAATATAAGGAACACCAAGACGTTCGATAATCGGAGCGAATCGCGATAAAAATTTATCATGATAATTATGAAGTCCAAGTGATGCGGGTAAAGGATGACTGCATAAAACAACACGCTTGCCATCGGCTTGCATCTGCTTCACCATCTTCTCAAATGCAACCAACATTTCTTCGTTCGCATCGAAGACCGAATCGTTCAAAGGTTCAACCGCATACAGTATCCCCTTCTTCTCGCAGAAGCCATTCTTTATGTAATCGGCATTAGGAGCCTCGTCTGTTGGGTTGATGCTGGCTAAGCGCACCGCAAGGGCATTTAATTTGTAAATATTAAACTCTTGCTGAACCAACGCCAAAGCTGCCTCATTTGTTGGCACATTCTGAATCAAGCGCATGTTACTTTCAGTTCCCTCTAACTCAAATACCGGATCATAAATGTCTAGAATAAAAACATCCGATCTATCCCTTAAATATTCATTGTACAACACAAACGAGCCCTTCGCATTCTGCGCGCTGGTTCCTGCATTGAACAACGACACCCCTGCCTGCTCGAAGATGCGCGGATCATAACCCCTGTATGCATGAGAAGAGCCTAAAACAATGGCGTCATATTTTATTTGGTTGGAAGTTAAGTCGCGCATCATCTGCATCTCTTGCCCTCCGTTGCGCTGCATATTTGGCAGGAAATACGATGACATCCTTCGATCTATCAATTGCACATTCGAAAAAATGAAAATCACCGCAACATAAATCGCCAACGCTGCAAGCAAGACCTTCAAACTATTTCGAATCATTAACTTCATTAAAACTGGAAATATATAAAATCAACTTTTCCCCATTGTCCAAACAACGCCAAACTCGCTAATAAGATTGCGAGCAACCACATTTTCCGATTGGAACGGATGGCTCGTGTTCCCAATACAATCTCGGTCACTTTTCTATCAATAAGCACAAACACCAACAATAGCAATATCTTTCCAATGATAACTGCTCCGTTCAGCGGGACAAACACCGAAGGAAGAAATCCGGGTTGCGACTGAAACGTTGCAATCCCTTTTATAATCCCAATCGCTTGCTCGAATGAACTCGCTCGGAAGAATATCCAAAGGAACGAAACACCCGCAAATGTTAAAACTGTTCCTAGCAATATTTTCAATTTCCCTTCCCACCGAACGTTCATTCGGTTTTCTAGAACCAACCACAATCCGTGCGCCATTCCCCAAACCACGAACGTCCAATTCGCACCGTGCCAGAATCCGCTTATGGCGAAGACTATAAACAAGTTCAACGAAGTGCGCGTTGCGCCCTTCCTATTTCCACCTAAAGGAATGTACACGTAATCTCTGAACCACGTGGAAAGTGAGATGTGCCACTTCGACCAAAACATTCCGACACCAGCGGAACGATAAGGCAGCTTGAAATTTTCCATGAGTCGGAATCCCATCACCCGCGCTGCTCCAATGGCTATATCGCTGTACCCGCTGAAATCACAATAGATCTGAAAGCTGAAGAAGACCACTGCAATGCTCAGGTACATCCACGAGACTGCGCCTGCGTGCTCATAGACAGGAGAGACAAACTGCGCCAAGTTATCTGCTATCACCACCTTCTTGAATAAACCCCATACTATTCGTTGCACGCCTTTCGATACGTCTAAATAATTCAGCGAATGCTTCTCGCGAAATTGATGCAATACATTTTGCGGACGTTCAATAGGACCCGCAACCAATTGCGGATAGAACATCACGTACAACGAATAAATTCCGAAATGCCTTTCGGCCTTCTGGTTCCCGCGATACACTTCCACCACATAACTCAAACTCTGAAAGGTGTGGAACGAAAGCCCAATGGGCAGAAGAATGCTGAGCGTATTCAACGAATAGTTCCATCCGATTAAATTGGCAATGCCGTTGAAATTCCCTATGAAAAAATTGAAGTACTTGAACACCGCTAAAATTAAGCAAGTACTAATAATACTTCCAATTAACCACCGTCGCGCATGGGGCTTTGATTTTTTTTCAATTTGAATGGCAGCTACATAATCAACTAAGATGGTAGCCAACAAAATGAAAATGTACGCCGGAACAAAAAACATGTAAAACACACAGCTCGCTATCAAAAGCATGAGCCAACGCCACTGATGCGGTAACAAGAAATACAAGGCTGTTACAATGGGAAAAAATAAAAAGAACTCAATGGAATTGAATAGCATTTTACTTTTTGTGTTGAAGGGTTTGTTGAATGCTCTCCCACAACAACTCTGCTGCTTTGTCCCATGTGTAGGTATGCTCGCGCTTGATTGGGTTGCGCTGTCCTTGTTCAATCTTTACAATGGCCTCGGAAATTTCAGAGACCTCGGTTGGATTCACGAAGAACGCCGATCCGTTTGAAACCTCTTCCATCACTGTTCCTTTGGAAGCAACTACCGGAACTCCGCACGCTTCCGCTTCAATCAGCGGAATTCCGAATCCTTCGTAGAGACTTGGAAAAATAAGCCCTTCCGCTGCCGACATCAACACTGGAAGATCGGCAGTGTGCACATGCCCTAAAAACCGAATGTTCGTTCGGTCATTGACTTTAGCTAGTGCAGTATCCAGTTCAGGATAGTTCCAAAATTTATTTCCTGCTATAAGAAGACTCGATTCTACTCCACTCTGAACCGATTCATTGAACGCTTCAACCACACCATGCACATTTTTCCTTGGGTGAAGAGATCCTACAAACAAGAAGTATTTTTTTCCCTGCGAAAATCTATCTTGAATGACTTGCTTCTTGTGTTCTTCAACAGGTACAAACGTATGATCTATCCCGTTACAAAGCACGTCAATATTGGATTCTAGAACGTTGAAGGTGTTAGAAATATCTCTTCTACTAAATTCACTCACTGTTGCAAGTCGTGTGCTCAAGTTCACAAAATCAGGCGTTCGCTCGTTCCAATAATTCGCGTAACGCTTCGGCATGAACTCGGGAAAATGAACGAAATTAATGTCGTGTATAATAGTGAGCTGCGGTATTGGGCATCTTCTAGACGCGTGTGCATCTGGAGAAATAAAAATGTCCGCCTTAATTCTTTTTAATTTAAACGGAACGCTGAAATCGAACCACCAATCGAATAACCAGGGTCTGCGCGCAGGAGGAAATATGCGATGTTGAAAAACATTCTTTCCGAATTGCCAAAGTTCATCACTCCTTCGATCGCTTAGCAAATGAAATTCATGCTCTGGAAATCGGTGCGCCAATCGCTTAATAGTCTCAAAAGTGAATCGGCCAATGCCTTCCAATTTTCCTGGAATAAGCAGTCGGGTATTAATGGCAATGCGCACCCGGGAAAAGAATTAAAGCAGTTGTGAAACGATCTTCTCTACAGAATAACCATCTGCCTCGGCTTTGTAGTTGCGAACGATACGGTGACGAAGAATTGGCAAAGCCACGGCTCTTACATCTTCAATGTCTGGACTGTACTTTCCGTTCAGCGCGGCGTTCACCTTCGCACCAACAATTAAGAATTGTGAAGCACGCGGACCGGCGCCCCAACTGAGGTATTGATTTGCCAATGGATCTGCGTTCTCTCTGTTCGGACGTGTCTTCGCAACCAAGCGAACAGCATACTCAATTACATTATCTGGAACCGGCATCTTACGAATCAACTGCTGATAGAACTGAATTTCTTCTGATGAAATAACGGGAGAAAGCGTTTGAGTCACACCTGATGTGGTTTGTCTTACAATAACCAACTCTTCTTCCAAGGTTGGATAGTCGACCCAAATGTTGAACATGAAACGGTCTAATTGCGCTTCTGGCAAAGGATATGTTCCTTCTTGCTCAATCGGGTTTTGTGTTGCTAAAACGAAAAACGGAGAAGGCAACACGTGTGTTACACCACCTGCTGTTACGCGACGCTCCTGCATGGCTTCTAACAAAGCACTTTGTGTTTTCGGCGGAGTACGGTTAATCTCATCGGCCAAAATAATATTCGAAAACAAAGGGCCTTTGATGAATTTAAACTGACGTGATTCATCTAAAATTTCAGAACCAATGATATCGCTCGGCATTAAGTCTGGCGTGAATTGAATACGGTTGAAAGACAATCCTAAAACCTGTGAAAGCGTATTTACCAAAAGCGTTTTCGCCAATCCAGGAACACCAACTAAAAGGCAATGCCCATTTCCTAAAATAGAAATAATAACGTCGCGCACGGCTTCGTCTTGGCCAACCATTACTTTTTGAATTTCAAATTTCAGCGCGTTGTATTTTTCTTTCAGCGCGTCTAATGCTTCTACATCTGATGCAAATGTTTCCATGGTCTTATTTTTTATTCCAGTTAAATTGATACGTGCAGTTTTTGAACTGTTCGTCCATGAATGAATAATTTTTCTTGAGTGCCTTTCCAACCCACACGTCGGTTGCGCTCTGACGCTCGATGCTTTCTGTTTTCGCCTGGAACAATTCATAGTCCTGTTCCATATTCGCTCTGTGCGCAGGAAGACGGGCGTCTAACTGGTAGATCACGTAAGCGTCTTTTCCGTTGGGTTGCTTCGCCAATTGCGGCTCAGACAATTCTCCTTCTTTCAATCTCGATAACGTTAAATTCAACTCTGCAGACAACGTAGCCACATCGTGACGCGTGCCTCCAGTTTGCATATTCATAATCTTTCCTGCCTGATTTTTCGTCTCTTCATCGGTGCTGAAACGTGCAGCTGCCGCGTTGAACGAAATCTTTTTGGCCTTCAATTCATTATAGACAGAATCTATTTGTGTCTTACATCGATTGAAATCTTCGTCCTTAATTTTCGGCGACATCAAGATGTGACAAGCTCTATAATATTCACCACGCTTTTCCACAACTTTTACGAAATGGTATCCGTAAGTTGATTTGAATACTGGTGAATAATTTCCTTCATCAGTAGTAAAAACAGCAGACTCATATTCAGGAACGAAGCTCCCTTTTTTTATCATGTCGTAACAACCGCCTTTAAACTTAGAACCTGGATCTTCGCTGTGTCTGCGCGCTTGAATGGTCATGCTCGTGCGACCTGAAGCAACATCGTTTCGAATACTATCTAAAAAATGAATCACATTCTGATTCTCACTTTCCGGAATAAGCGGGGCAATTACAATTTGAGAGTATTGAATCTGCTCTCCAATTAATGGCAACGAATCCACGGGCAAAGACTGGTAATATTTCAATACTTGTGAAGGCGTAATTTTCACATTCTTCGTTATCTCTTCTTGCTTCTTTTGGGTAAGCAATTGATCGCGAATCATGTCGAAGAAATCAACCTTCAATTGAGAAATTGGTTTGCCGTAATACGTTTCAAACTGCTCTACACTCCCTAACATTTCCACGAAATAGGTGATTCGTTTTTCAACCTGAGCATTTACTTCACCGTCTGTCACTTCAACACTGTCTACTTTCGCCTGGTGCAGCAAAAGCTTTTGGTACATAAGGTTCTCGAAGATTGAACATTCTTTCTCGGCAGAAAGTTGAGATTTCCCTTGTGTTAATTCAAATTTGGCATTTTCCAAATCGGAAAGAAGAACCACTTCAGCCCCAATTCCGCCTATAATTTTATCGATCGACTTCCCGGGCTGTGCCCAAGAAACTGCAGAGAATGCAAAACATATGAGTCCTAATAAAACTTTTTTCATTCTCTTATCATTCTATTTTACCTCCCGATTTCGCTTTCTCGTAAAGGTCATTTTTCATTTTCTGTAACACCTCTTGCTTCCGAATATTCAGCAAGATACTTGCAATATTGTTCCGAACCATTTCTAAAGGGGCCTGATCTCCTGGCAGCAAGTATGAACTCACTTTAAACCAAAATATTTCACCATTCAATACGATTTGTTGGGTTGACGTTGTTTGGCTCAAAAACACCGAGCGGTCTGCTATTGCCATTGGAATTAATTTAGCGAACTGCTCCCAATTCATAAAGACGTCTGGCTTGTTGTAGTATTTCGCCCCGGCTTGCTGGCAAAAGGCCTCCCAGGTGGCACCATCTTCTGACGAGAAGGCGTCAGTCATTTTCTGAGTGTCTTCGGTATTTTCTGGAAGTGCGCAATACTTTAGTTTAAGAAAATGTTCATTAACCTTTAGAGCGGATTTATTCGATTCGTAATAACTCTGAATTTGATCATTCGTTACAACGGTATCCATATTTTTTTTTATCCAATCTTGCTCGAAGGAATAGATGAGCAGGGACTTTCGATAATCTTCAATTCTTCTTTCAACGGAAAGCTTTTCTTCATCAGACATCTTTTCCGCTTCTTGCAAGACCAATGCGTCTTTCAACCACGATTGAATAATTTCTTGGGCAAGAGCTGTTGAATCTTCAGCAGAAATATTATTTGGAATTCGCTCGCGCAATTCTTCCATGGTAAGCACAGCATCTCCCAAGTGAGCAACGCCATTTTGCTCTGAATTACCACAGCTGCTTGCGAGAAGAACACAAAACGCTGCGATAATAAAATGTGCAGCTTTCATATTTACTTGGCAATGGAATGAAGAACTTCTGTGTTAACCTTGAAGGTGTGTGTTTTACGCAATTCTTCCACCCACATTTTATCGAGGAAGTTTTGATATTCGGAAGTAACCAATCCACGAGCTTCTGATAATTTCTTTGGAGACTTGTTCAACAACTCTTGAATATCAACCACCATGACTTGTCCATTCATTGGAACATTCACACTCAAACCTTCCGTCCATTTAATTTTTCCCAACACCTCGCGATCTTCACGTGCAAATAATCCGCCTTCCGTTTGAAGGTTGAGCTGTGTTCCTTGATTCAATTCAGCTGCTGCTTCAGAAGGCGACTTTCCTGACTCCAGCATTTTACGAAGTTTGTTTGCAATGTCTTCGTTCGCGCAGGTGTATAGCACAACCTCTGCGCGGTCTGGCCACATGAAGCTCGCTTTATTAGATTCGAAATAATTATTCAATCCAACGGTATCTTTCACTGCCTTCGACCAAACCAATTGGTCGGTCAATTCAAACAACAAAATACCTTCACGGTATTCTTTCATCAATAAACGGAAAGCAGCATACTTCTCTTCAAGATGAGCATCTTCTTCACGCATTAATTTGTCTTCAGCAAACATTTTTGCTTCGTGCTTCACGTAATCTTGTGGATTCATGTTGGTATTCGCTCCTTTGCGAGTAATCATGGTTTGATAGAAGTCATTCACCGTGTATTTTGTTCCAGCTACTTCACAGAAAACTTTTTTCAATAAACCCTTGCGAGCTTTCAACTGACCCACGTAGGTGCTGCTGTCTGCCTTTGATGCGAGCTTATTGATGTACTTCTGATTGTAAACGAAGTTGTACTCTTTTCCGATTTTAGCCAAGAAAGAATTCTTTGTTTTTTCCGCGCGAGCGTCCTTCGAAACTTTTGCTTTAATGTCTTTCGACATTGACTCGAACGAAGCAAGTGGCTTATAGCCCAATCTTTTCACAATGTGCCAGCCGTAGGATGTTTTAAACGGACGTGATACTTCTCCGTCTTCTTTCAATGCGTAAGAAGCCTCTTCGAATTCTGAAACCATTTTATTCGTTCCGAACCATGGAAGCTCTCCGCCTTTGTTCTTCGTTGTCACATCTTCGCTGTATAAAGCACATAACTCAGCGAAGGTCTGCTTTCCTTCTAAAGCCTTTTGGTAGATTTCGTTGATTTTCGCTTCTGAAGCATCATTCGCATCATCTTTCTTAGGCTTTACCATAATGTGTGCAACATGAATTTCTCCGCGTGCAGGACGACGTCCGGTTACCTTCAACAAGTGATATCCGTATTGGGTGCGCACAGGCATAGTCACTTCACCAATCTTGGTGTTGTATGCAGCCAATTCAAACGGATAAACCATTTGAAATGCTGTGAAATAGCCCAAATCTCCGTTGTTTTTCTCAACAGATTTATCGGTGCTGTATTTTTTCGCGGCCGACTCGAAAGACTCTCCAGCAAGAATTTTCTTGCGAATGTCCATAATCTTGTTGTATGCTTTCAAGGTATCTGCCGCCAAAGCGTTTGGCTTGCATTCAATAAGCAAGTGACTTGCACGAACCTCTTCTTGCAGATGCGCATAAGCCTCTTGCATAAGTTCATCTAACTTTTCTTGGTCGGTTAAATACGGACGAGCCAATTGTGCACGGTATCCTTGCAATTCATACTTGAATTTGCTCACCGTGTCTAATCCAGCAGCTTTCGCGGCGTGAACTTTTAGTTTGAAGTTAATGAATAACTCCATGTATTCATCGAGTGAAGCTTTTGTAACAACCGAATCCCGGTTGTTCTTTCTGAAAATATTTTCAAATTCTTCCAACGAAACATCTTCTCCGTCTACACTAAGAACAGCAGGAGAGGTGGCTGAAGCCTTTTGCACGGGTTGCGCATTAGCGCTGAACCACGCTGTGCAAATGAACACAACACTTAAAAGTAGAGCTTTTGTAAAACGCATATGAGTTGAATTAAACATGATTATTTATAACTGTAATTTGGTGCTTCTCTTGTAATGACTACATCGTGCGGATGACTTTCTTTGATTCCCGCATTTGTAATGCGAATAAATTTCGCCTCTTGAAGTTGCTCAATATTAGCCGCTCCGCAATAGCCCATTCCGGCTCTCAGACCGCCAATGATCTGGTGCATGACTTCCATAACTGAACCTTTGAAAGGTACGCGTCCTGAAATTCCTTCAGGAACTAATTTCTTAATATCGTCTTCAGCATCTTGGAAGTAACGGTCTTTTGAGCCGTGCTGCATGGCTTCCAAAGAACCCATTCCGCGGTACGACTTGAATTTTCTTCCTTCGTAAATAATCGTTTCTCCCGGAGACTCTTCCGTCCCAGCGAGCATAGAACCAATCATAATGGTTGAAGCTCCGCCTGCAATTGCTTTCGCAATATCTCCAGTGTATCGAATTCCTCCGTCTGCAATAATTGGCACACCTGTTCCTTTTAACGCTTCAGCAACGTCGGTTACAGCGGTTAATTGCGGAACCCCTACACCGGCAATAACGCGAGTGGTGCAAATTGACCCAGGACCAATTCCAACCTTCACCCCATCGGCACCCGCTTCTACCAGAGCTTTAGCAGCGGCACCTGTTGCTATATTTCCAACAATAACATCAATTTTATCTCCGAAAGCCGCCTTCACTTTTTTCAACGTTTCAATCACACCCTTGGAATGTCCATGCGCTGTATCAATGACAACAGCATCAACACCTGCTTTCACCAAGGCTTCCACGCGCTCCAAAGTATCGCCAGTAACACCCACTGCTGCTGCGCAACGCAAGCGTCCGAAGTTGTCTTTGCAGGCATTCGGATATTTATGCAATTTCAAAATGTCTTTGTATGTGATAAGTCCCATTAATTTTCCTTCTGCTGAAACAACAGGAAGTTTTTCAATTTTCTTTTCTTGAAGTATAGATTCGGCAGTGGCTAAATCTTTCGGCTTATCGGTAGTAACAAGATTTTCGCTTGTCATGACTTCACGAATGGGCTTCTCGAAATTTTTCTCGAAGCGCAGATCTCTGTTCGTCACTATTCCCTTCAAAACCCCTTCGGTATCTACCACTGGAATTCCTCCGATTTTATGTTCAGCCATAATGTTCAGAGCGTCTCCGACATTCGCTGTTTCAAGAAGCGTAATTGGATCTTGAATCATTCCGCTTTCGCTACGCTTCACCTTTCTCACTTCTGCGGCCTGTGCGGCAATGCTCATGTTCTTGTGAATCACGGCAATTCCGCCTGCGCGCGCCATAGCTATGGCCATTGAGCTTTCAGAAACGGTGTCCATAGCCGCTGATGCAACGGGGGTATGTAAGGTTATGTTTTTTGTGAATTGTGAAGAAATATTCACCTCACGAGGAAGCACCTCTGAATAGGCTGGAACGAGAAGCACATCGTCGTAGGTAAGACCTTCTCCTACAATTTTAGAATTGTTTGCGGACATACGTTTGAATTTTCGAATAAAATTCGGACAAATGTACGAAAATAAGGGGTAAAAGCCTCTACAGTTATTTTTATAAACTATCCAGTAGCGCCGTCAATTCCGGATCGGAAATTCCTGTCATGACAACCATTGGCGTTGCATCGCTATTTACTGTTGTCTCTAGATAATAATGGAACAAATCTCCACTTGCGTTAACGGCAATAGCAACAATCTTAGCAAATGATCCAGAAGGAATACCTGAGATTATTCCACCACTCGATTGCAATACCGTCTTCGTGTCTGGCAGATAAGCGAAGAATAGGACATTCGACAAATCATCTTCATCCGAATCAAAAGTTAAACTATATGTGCCACTTGTAGAAACACTGCGATCGGCGTTGATCCACCCCAATTTCTCAATAAACGCAGTATAGCCAATCGTGTCCACATCAAATACAGGGTTTTGCGTCTGGTTTATTCCCCAAACTCCTAAATCGGTTGTCCAGTCTACAACATCACCGTTTTCATTCCCATAATAGACATTCATGTAATTCAGTGCAGGCGCCGCATTCGGCATACTCACCTTGAATGCACATGGTTGAGATATAGACAGTTCTTGCCCATCTTTTTCAGCTCTCAATCTTATTTCACCTGCTGTTTCTAAAGGCATTCCAGCTGCAACCGTTGGCATGCGATAATAAATCATGTCTTTTGGCGTGTAGAGTTCCACCAATTTCACAGTAAAAGGATAAGTAAAAGGAGTGCCGCTTGGCAATTGAAGACAGTCTATGCTTCCCCAAATAGTGGTTCCTTGATTGCCAATTATTGGTCCATCTCCAGCAGAGTCTATGACAAAAACTTGTTCGTCTTGTTTCTTAGAATCTAAATAGGCATTCGGAGACTCATAAGTATTTAAATCCCGCTCAATGCGATCTCTAGAGCACGATGAAAATAATACAGTGGTTACAAGAATTAAAAGTGTTGTTGCTCCTGCAAAAAAACGAGTGTTTCTGTTAGTCATAAGCTGCGCATTTTTCTTTTTTTCCTTTGAATGAATTCTTATTGAACAACAAGCCCACGTGCAGAGAAGCTTCTTGATGTCGCGTATTGTATCTCCATTCGACAAAAGGCTTTATTTTCTTTCCGAAAACTACACCCATCCCTACTTCAGCGTTCCAATTGTTAAGTCTAGCATCTTTCATGAAGGAAGATTCGTAATTAATCCAGCGATTGTAGCCGAGATGAACCAATGCGTAGGATTGAATTTTTTTTCTTTTAAAGAATTTGTATTGTGCAGATGCACCAAGCGTCCATTCATTAATTTTATTGGCTGGAAGAAAATAGGAAAGCTGTGGACTGATTTGAATGAGTTTTTTCTCTCTTAATATGGTTCTTCCACCTATCCCAAAACTTTCTGTTTGAAAATTATAAATACCTGAAAATCCCACTTCTGACTGTGCTAGAAGACTCGAAGCGAAAAACAAATAAAAAAGGAAAGCGGAAATCCTCATCGTTTTAATTATATACTTCGAACGAATTTAACTCATTATTTATTGTCGCAGCAAAAAGGGCGGTTCGAAAACCGCCCTTTTTTAAAACTTTAACTATTTGTTAAACTACCCCTTGGTCTAACATAGCGTCAGCAACTTTTACGAAACCTGCGATGTTTGCACCTTTCACGTAGTTAACATGATCACCCTCTGTACCATACTGCACGCACGCTGAGTGAATGCTCTTCATGATATTGTGAAGACGTTGATCTACTTCTTCACGAGACCAGCTTAAACGTAGGCTGTTCTGAGACATTTCCAAACCAGATGTAGCTACACCACCAGCGTTAGACGCCTTTCCTGGTGAGAACATTAATTTGTTTTCGTCGAATACAGCAATTGCTTCAGGAGTAGAAGGCATGTTAGCACCTTCCGCCACAGCCATACAACCGTTAGCTACCAATGCTTTCGCATCGTCGCCATTCAATTCGTTTTGCGTAGCGCAAGGAAGAGCAATGTCGCACTTCACACCCCAAGGTGTTTTTCCAGCTATAAATTCACAACCGTATTTAGTTGCGTACTCTTGAATACGTCCGCGCTTCACGTTTTTCAATTCCATTAAGA
>Ga0304730_1000122_pt1 | contig 76962 bp, 60 predicted proteins | sample M_130628_MF_Meta_FD_190474 | JGI IMG/M metagenome (GOLD analysis project Ga0304730, IMG submission 190474) | Freshwater microbial communities from Lake Montjoie, Canada to study carbon cycling - M_130628_MF_MetaG (v2) (version 2) | ecosystem: Environmental > Aquatic > Freshwater > Lake | place... | reverse complement strand
CCAGGAATGCAACAACAACCATCATTTCCAGGAATGCAACCACCATCATTTCCAGGAATGCAACAACAAAATTCATCCACACAACCATCATTTCCAGGAATGCAACAACAACCATCATTTCCAGGAATGCAACCACCATCATTTCCAGGAATGCAACAACAACCATCATTTCCAGGAATGCAACAACAATATCCAGGTCAACAAATATTACCTCATGGAATGATAAGTTACCAAGCTCCAGTAGAAACACCAAAAAGCATTTTAAGATCTCATCTTGAAAAGATTGGAACAGGTAAAAAGAATGTAGGAAGTAAAGCCGCATTACAAAATGTATTACAAACTATTTTGAGAGCATCGTTTGGTGGTAGTATTGCTAAGATTTTTCCAACAGTCGCTAAAAATGAGTTTGTACTTCCCATGAGTGGAAAAATCATTTTCTATTCATATAGAAGTATTCCTCATAGTTTGGATGAAATTTCACAAGTCATTGCTAGTTCTCGGCAGCATAGTGTACATCAAACCGAGAATGGATATTATGTTGGTTATAGTTTTGGTGATACTATGGCTACTCTTACTAGGAAGTACAGTAAAAATGGAGGACAACAAGATGTTACACATTTTATTGCGGCTCTTTTTGAACTTTTTATAGAAGAGCTTGGAATGGGTGGAAAACTTGATAACAGTGTTGTTGCATCTATAACAGCACAAGGACAACAACAAAATCAAATGCAATTACCATTTACTGCTTCAAGTCATCCTTTTCAACAACAAAATCAAATGCAATTACCATTTGCTCCTTCAAATCCTCAACAAAATCAAATGCAATTACCATTTGCTCCTTCAAATCCTCAACAAAATCAAATGCAATCATCAAATCCTCAACAAAATCAAATACCATTTCCATTTACATCATCAAATCCTCAACAAAATCAAATACCATTTCCATTTACATCATCAAATCCTCAACAAAATCAAATGCAATTACCATTTGCTGCTTCAAATCCTCAACAAAATCAAATGCAATCATCAAATCCTCAACAAAATCAAATACCATTTCCATTTACATCATCAAATCCTCAACAAAATCAAACGACTCAACATTTAAAAAATCCAAAAGAAGAGAATAAAAACATATATGATTATTTTGATGAAATCAAAACACTTGATGAATTTAGGCCTTATATGAAAAATATTCCTTGTTTTGTAAGAAAAGTTATTGACGGTGATACTTTTGATGTTGCAGTTTTGGAACCTGTCTCTTCATATGAAGAATGCCGCCGTCACACTGCCAAAGGTAAAATAGATGATAGTCCTATGTGCAAACTTAACGGTGCAAAAGGTGAAGTTCTGAAAGTGTTAAGAGTTCGCGGGCAGAATTATGATGCAGCTGAGTATCACATTAAAGGTAAAAAAGGAAAGAAAGTTTCAGATCTTAATGATGATTCTGACGATGAAGAGGATCATGGTTCACCAGAGCTTACTACTAAAGAAGGATGGCTTGCTTATCTTATTGCCCGTAAATTTTTTGAAGATGTTCAGTCTAAAAAAGGAAAGTTAACAGTTGATTTTCATGGTCTTGGACAATATCAAAGATATCAAGGTTCTATTAAGTTAAATGGTGTTGACTTTGGTGAGTCTCTTTCTAAAATTTCATTGGAACAAAATCCAATTGCAAGGTGGGGATATAATGGAAAGAAAAAATCAGATTTCTCAAATAATCTTCAAAAATTTCCATTAAAAGATCTTTTAGAGGATATCATTGTTTCACAAGAAATGGAAAAAATTGCAGAAGAGAAGTATGATGAATTTATAAAGCTTTTTGGTGATTATCCAAAGTATGATGATGTATCTTCATTAGTTTTAGATATGGGATCTTTGAAAATTGATCAACAAAACTTTCCATTAGGTCAATCAAATCAAATGCCAGTTCCATCATTAGGCCAACCAAATCAAATACCAGTTCCACCATTAGGCCAACCAAATCAACAAAGCAATCTTTTTCAACCAAATCAACCAAACTTTCCATCATTAGGTCAACCAAATCAACCAAACTTTCCATCATTAGGTCAACCAAATCAACCAAACTTTCCATCATTAGGTCAACCAAATCAACCAACTCAACAAAGTAATCTTTTTCAATCAAATCAACCAAACTTTCCATCATTAGGTCAAACAAACTTTCCATCATTAGGTCAACCAAATCAACCAACTCAATTAAGTAATCTTTTTCAATCAAATCAATTAAGTAATCCTTTTGGTGCACCCACAGCATTTGTAATGCCAGGACTTCAACCAACTATTCCAGTTGTTAATACCATGCCAAGGATTGATGATGATGATTCATCAACAAATAGTAGTAATTCTGTAGATGGTGATGATACTTTTAAGGAAAAAAGTTATGATCAAGAACCATCAGATGATGAACAATCGATGTAATTTATTAGATTTATGACCAACATTTTGTACATAAAAAATTTTAATCACATTTGAAAAGTTTTGAGTAGATTAGCAAAAATAAAAATATAAAAATATTTTTAATATATCACTTCTATGAAGAAAGTATAGATTCTATTTTTTCATTATAACATTGTATTTGAAAATTTAACTTACTAATAAAATCACTATCTTTACCTTCATGAATTACACCTCTTTTTATATAATCTACAAATTTTAAATATGATTCTGTATAAATAAAAGAGTTATTTCTCCTAAGATTTAATGTTAGAAGTAAAACTGCAATATTATTCCTATAAAAATTGTTCATGCGTTCTTTAACAAATGTTACATCAGCATAATCTACTATCTCTAAACCTTTAGTAAGTATATCTTCTAATTGTCTTTCAAACTCACCACTAACATCTTTAGATTCAATAATTTCAAATTTTTCTTCTTGTATCCTTATTGGTTTTTCTCTTTTACTATTTAACACTGAAAATGGTAGATTCATTTTATTCTATTTTTATTATTTTAAAATTTTAAAATAACAGAATTACGTTAATAATAACATTAAAATAAAATATGAAAAATAGAATAAAATTATCATTAAAAATGAATAGTTCTCGATCTATTTTTAGTGAGACTGTTGCTAACATCATTACGACTGGTGTTAACTACTGCATTGTAACCTCAGGTACCGGTACTGGTAAAACAACTACATTTCCAGTTGAACTTTGTAAATATGGTAAAAAGAAAAGAAAAGTTTTAGGTTGTGTACCAACTAAAATTGCAGCTAGAAATGCTTACAATAGATGTTTGGAAAATAAAGTTAATTTTGTAACAGTTGATTTTCCTGTCGGATATGCTGCCGATTCTGAGGTTCATTATAAAAACAGTAAAAACCAATATATTAGAAATGTAATGTATGGTGAGAAAAATGACGATGAGGTTGAAGATGATATTTTAGTTTTTTGTACTACAGGTCATCTTCTCAACCTTTTAGATGAATGGACCAAATACTTAAATGAAGATGATCCTGTAAATCCTAGAAGACTTGATGTTTTTGACTATATTATTATTGATGAAGCACACACTGGAAGTATGGATGTGGATATGTGTATTAGAATGTGTAAAAATCTACTTCTTTCATTTCCTAAAAAAGGGGTTCCAAATATTATATGTACATCTGCTGATTATGATGAACCAGAAATAAAGACTTATAAACTTAACCAGATTACTAATTTCCAAAAATATATTAACTATTTTGCTCTTACTGGTCTTTCTTTTGAGGAAAAGATTAAAACAATTCCTGATCAACTTCCGAGTATTTTAGCTGCAATACCAGCTGGTATTGCATTAGTTTTTCTTCCAGGTATAAAAGAGATAAATATTGTAAAAAAAGGTTTAGAAACAAGTTATATTTCGAGTCAAATAGATGTCCATATTGCACATTCTTCACAGTCAAAATCAGATATGGATGAAGTTTTTAAACCAAATAAACCGGGAAGATGGAAAATTATTTTGTCAACTAACATTGCAGAAACATCAGTTACCATTGAAAATCTATCTCTGATTATAGATTCTATGTATGAGAATATAAGAATGATTGGACCAAATGAAACTACATATAATCAGGTCCAATACATATCCAAGCGCTCTGCAGATCAGAGAGCTGGTAGAACTGGGCGAACATGTAATGGAGTTGTATGCAGACTAATTTCAAAAGAGGAATACGATAAATTACCTGAAAAAAGAAAACCAGAAATTGAAAGGCTTCCTATTGTTAATGAGCTACTCAGAGTTCTTGATTGTAATATTGATATACGCTTTGTTTTTGGTGATATTAACAATGGTATCAATCGATCTATTAGTGAGGAACAAGGTAAACGTTTAAATGCAACTATGAATAAACTTACATTTTTGAACGTTATTGAAAAATGTGGTGATTATCAGAGGGTTACTGATAAGGGTAAATTTGTAAGACTGTTACCGGTTGCTGTTAAAACGGGTGTTTTAATATATGAGTCTCTTAAATTAAATATTTTAATATATCCAGTTATTGTTTTGGGTATTATGTTAGAGCTTTCCGATAATTTATTTAATAACTATAGACCAAATAGTAAATTTATAAACGATGTTCCACTTTCTGTTTTTACACTTCCATGGTTAGAATTATGCAGTTCATATGGAGTTTTAGGTGTTGGACAAAAAAATCTTGAGAAATTTTGCGGTGTAAATGATCTTAAATTTGAAACAATGAAAGAGGCTCAAAAAAGAATTACAAGTTGCATTAGAATAATTACAAGAATGGGGTATAATGTTGATATATTTATGTTTGATCCTGAGGAACTTTTTATGGTTATAAAAAGAATTCTTGGCAAGATATATTTTTCATATAAAATTAAAACCGAAGGTGGTAAAACAGTTTATGTAAGTACAAATCCAAAAATAAAACATAAACCTTTATATCTTAATGATAGATTTCAAAGTTTTGTAAATCCACCTAATAGGTTAGTAAGTATATCTAATATAGAACTTGCTGGGAAATCACAGATAAGTATATGGTATCCTATTGATTATATCCCAGTATCCAAACCATTAAAAATGGAGGTTAAAGAAGATAAATATGATGAAGAATATGATGAAGAATATGATGAAGAATATGATGAAGATGATGATGATGATCTATATCCTAAATTTCAAGAGTTATACATAGCAGGGGATGAAGATAATGATGAAGATGTTGTTGAGAAAATTGTAAATACCGAAAATTTTATTTAAAAGTACCATAATTAATAGAGAAATTTCTCTATTGTTAGCCGTATAATATTTTTAAATAATTTTTATATATGCTCCGTAATTACAATTTTTAGGTGTTATTAGAGTAAATTGATTCATAAATTTTTCACTATTATCAATTTTATAGAAAGGTGAGATAACAACACCATTATCTTTAAGTAATCTTGAAATTTCTTCAGGATTTTTATAAATGACTCCAGAACCACAATTCTCAGAAATAACAAGATCAAAACGTGTATTGTTATTAAAAATAATATTATTAACGTAGCCTCTTTTAATAAAATGTTTAGATGTTACAGAAATATCGACACCTACGTAATATACATCTTCATCATTGATGAAAGTGTCACTACCTAAAACTTCTTTTAAAATATCTTGATACTTTAAAGATTTAATTGTTTCACTATTTGCACACATTACTAAAATATTAAATTTATTGGTTCTTAAATCAAAGAAAGAAAGTGATGATTCAATGTATTTTTCAAGTAAAGGTTTTAATGATATCATAAAATCTTTATTGATATATAATTTAGAATACGGAACAATATCAGTAACTTTAATATCACAATTAGTAATTTCTCTATTAGAATTTAAAGGTTCTGTATCATTTAATGAAAAGTTATATAAGTGTGTTTTAATTTCTGAATAGTTTGATTTATTGTAAATTCTTGAATAGTTATTATTAAGAAAAATTACAAAAATATTATTTCTGAAAAAAGATAACATATCATCAAAACTACCAATACTTCTATATTCTATAAAACTCATAATATTAAGATCGAAGTTTCCGTTTATTTGAATAAATTCAAATATAGATGGTAATTTTTTTAAACAAGGATATATACCAGGTGGCTCGTAAAGATAAAATTTTATCTTTTTATTATTGACATTTGAAGATTCAATAAAATTTTTAAGATCTAACTTTTCTCTTAAAGCTACCTGATGAGTTAAAATTTTACCATTTTTATCATTATTTATAAAATCTGTAAATGTTTTATTTGAGATTAGAACATTGTAAAAATCAGAACTTAATGATATTTCAGGTAATAAACTATTTTTCGATAATAATTTTACAATTAAATCTGATATAGTAATTGTTGGGTCGTATTGTTTACTAAAATTTAAAATTTTACCAACACTTGGAAATTCTATCTGATGGATTTCCATTTTGTTTAAAAATAAATATTTTTATATTTATTACTATCTAAACCTATTTTACAATTTAAATTTTTATGTATACAAAGAAATCACGGTATCATTTTGTAAAGTTGTATTTTCTTTAAAATCATCCATTTTATTGTTTATATTATCAATTGTTTGAGATGATATAGAAATAATATCATCTGATATATGATTGATAACAGATGAATCAATTTTAGAATAAGGCCCTAAATTTCCTGAATGAACACTATCTTTTCTTTCAACTTTATCAGAACACTTTAACTCTAAAACAAAATCTAAGCCCAAATCTTTTACAAGTTTTATAATAGGAAAACTCTGACTTTTTATTTTCTTTGTTAATCTCGCTATATTTTCACCTGTTTTTAAATTTATGTGTTCACTTTTTTCCATTATGTAATGGAAGAAAGTGCCATAAAGTTGATGATTTGTAGTCTCTTCTAATAATCCGTTTTCATGTAAGAATTTAAGTTTATCCAGACTGTTGCTCTTATTTAAAGATTTTTTGTTTGGAATGTTATTATTCATATGAATAGCACTAGAAATTCCGTTTACAGAACAATCGTAAGATCTCCACAGTATAAGTTCAAATGCGGATTTAAAATCTTGATAAGTACCTATTCTGGCATCAAATACCATATCTGAAATCTCCATAATAATGTCAAGTTTTTCCTTTTTTAAAAAAAGTTGGAATAATAATTTGTTAAAGTGAGAAGTTGCAGTTGAAGAATATATAGATATTAACTTGTCTTTACGTCTCTTAAATTGTGGCTCTATTACACTGCCATTAAAATCTAACTTGCATTTATTAGCAATTATTGTTATCTCATCACTTTGTGTAAATCCAAATATAGAACCCTCAATATTTTTCATTAAATGTTTACATGTACTAACCATCATCTCTTCAAAATCAATAGAATATCCTTCAGTAAAAACTCCAATCTTTTTTAATTTATGACACATCTTTGAAAAAGAGTGACCATCTAATCTTATAGTAAAAAATGAATCATATGAAATAATGTTAGGAACTGATTTTTCATTTTGACTTAATTTTATTCCTAACGGTTCCCAAATTGAGTTCCTTCCTATAATTGGAGAGTTAATATATCCTTCTATATCATATGTTGGATATTTACTTGTGTTAATAATATCATATATCGATCTCGATTCAAAAGGATTATTTATTTGGATCATTTTTTTCTTAAAATGTGGCTATTTTTTCATTTTTTCATTTTCTAATATCAAATAAGAAAATCAAGACTGAAACATCATATTTAAAATTAAGATACTACTACTAAAATTTATAGTACTAAACGTTTGAGAAGTTTCGATTTTCATTTTTACTAAGACTGTCGGGTTCATCTTGAATTTTTATGTCAATACCAAGGCTTTCTAGAATAGAATTTACTTGTAATACTTTAATATGATCTTGTGCATTACACATATATCCAAATAGGCTTACAGAAGCTGAAATTATTCCTACTATTCCAGCATAATCAGAATATGTTGGATTATTTCTTGACAAAAAAGAGAGGATAGATGCTACCATTATAATAATTGGAGATAAAATTTTACATGATAATTCACAAGTTGACCAAAAAGTTCTTGTGTTTATATTATATTTAATATCGCTTTCTATAAAAGGAATAATTATTTCATCTACTATTTTATCTTTGATAGATTTTGGGATTACGTATTTAGTTGACATTTTTAATAATATTTATAATTTTTTAAATAGATATTCTTTAAATTAAACAATATATAGCTATAATTTTTTAAATATACATTATCGATTTTTCTAAAATTCAGTTACTGAATTTTAGAATTAAAAAGTATTTTATATATTCTTTATAATCATATAATTATAAAAAGATATTACATTTCTTATCGTTGATTTTTATAAATATATGTAATATTAGATTATTTGTTGAAATATGTTTTAAATTAAAAGTAATTCATGAAAATTATAATTTTTACGCCAAAAATTTACAAAAAAATGTCAAAAATAGGGTCAAAAATTTTATTTTTAGCCTTCCGCGTATGTTTTCAAGGCGTCCTGAGTACAGTTAGACCGACTACTTTGGGGTCAAAAATAGGGTCTCCGCATAGCTATAGGCGATGTTTTTCGGAGAAAATTTTCTCAAAAAAGGGAGAAAAAAATTTAGAGCTCTTAAAAAAATCCAAATTTTTGGGTTCTTTAACGGTATTTAAACCAATAAAAACTTCATTATATCTCAAATTTTAAAAATTAAGATCCGTTTTGAAAAACTAGGAATAATTCCACTATTATTTATATTTAAAATTAAAAACTAAAAATTGAAAGGAATTATACCAAGAACTTAATTTTTTAGATTTTCTACATTTTAACAAAAATGTAAAATAATAAATTGAAAAAAACACAAAAACTCATTTAATAAAAACAATGAATAAATCAATGCAAACGCTTTTAACTGATCTTCGTAAAGAGTCTGTCGATGTTGCAACCGTCATATCATACCTTGATATGGACAACAATGTTGCCACCTATGGACTAGAAACTTTTATGAATCTCTTATCAGGTTATAAGGAGCCTACGATTTCATCTGAACTTTCCGAATATCTAATAAAGATTCTTGAGAAAACTATGGAAGAGAAAAGGGCTATTAAAGAAAATGAAATTAACGAGTTAATAGTAAAGAACAGTTATTCTCACTATCAAGAAGTATTCACATCAGCAACAGACTTTACTGGAAATCCTTCTATAATATCAAACTATGATGGTAAAGATTCCAGCGAAGACCTTGAATACTACGCATTTCATCCTACACTCAAACCTTGCAGCTTTAGAATCAATAATCTTTTATTTGAAGTCTCACCACTCTCTGAAATTACATTTACACAAAAAAATAAAGATAAAAAAACCATATCATATAAATATCAGGTCCTTGTCAGGCACCAAACAGATCCAGCTTCTGTAAAACGAGAATTCTCATTCTTCAAAAAAGAGTCTCTATACTACATTTTAGGAATGTCTTTCTTAAAAGAACCTGAAACTGTTAGTATCTCTTTCGCAGAAGATGATAGAATCATTATCACCATTGATACTCATTCATTCTACACTGAACTTGCAAAGAAATATAATTCATACTACTCAAACCTCACAACTTCTAGTGGAATTAAATTTACTGAGCTTCGCGGTATTGAAAAATGTCAATTTGATGATAATGGTCTTATTCTAGTCCCTCGATTGTTTCTAACAAGTTACTATCTCACAGATGGAGATTTATCGAGTAGACCATTGGTTATTGGGAATAATCAAGGTTTTGATCCTGTAAATTTAAAACAAAACAAATATCAAATAACAATTATTTTTCCAATATCAACCGGTAATACTAAGATTGGAGATATAATCTCAACACTAAATCTTCTTCTTAGAGATGAGGGTGTCAATCTAAATTTTAGTGACGTAAGAAAGAATACTAACAATAGTAGTATCAGTTGCTATATAAATGGATACGATCAATATAATGAGTCTAACATACAAAATCAAATCTCATCTAAACTTTCATATGAAAGAAAAGTTTCAGAAGCTTTTCGAAGATTATGTCAACTTGGATCTATCGGAATTTCAGACTTTCATGTAAAGGGATCTTTAACTCCTGGCGCTGAGAGATATGCTTTTACTTACGATGATACTACTGGTGTGATAAGATCTGCATATGGTAGAGAAGAAAACAAAATTCAAATGTTCTTCAATCGCAGTTCATTTACAGTTGAGGGACTCCAAGAACAAGATGCATCTAACTTCAAAAGGCTTATTACTGATACAAACAATACCAAATTTAACTGTGCAACTCAAATTATGAGCAACTTCTCAAATGGAAATCTGCTATATAAAGGTACAGAGTACACAGACACGTATTCAAACTATCTTGCAACTAGTTTCATTCCAATCACATTCTTACAGGGACAAGGTAGTGGTGTGAATTATACAAAGGTCAGTGCAATAGGTCTTTCTTTTATACCGTTTGGTTTCGCAAAATACAATTCATTAGATCTCAATAGGTCTTTGGATGAAACTGCATTTGCAATTTATGGTTCTGAATTTGAAATGACTCCAGTTAACGTAAACAGAGTTATTAAATTGAGCAACGATCAAACAAACATTAGTAATATCGTTCAAGTCGTTTTCAAGACATCAGAAAAACCACAATTCATAACAGGATTTGATCTTCCATTAAAATTGCAAAAGATTAACGATAGCCACTACATTGCATTATTTAGATCAACAGCATACAAGTTTGATATTTTAAATAAATGTGAATGGTTTTTCGCTAGTGAATACACCTACCATGAAGAAAGATCAACACTATTAAATGATACCGGTATGATGACAATGAATATTTCAATGGAAGATGTCTCATCACTCATCCTCACACAGAATTCATTGCTAAAATTCTATATCGATACTATAGCTATTCCTAACAACTTTAAAGATCTTTTAGTTAACAATTTAACTAAAGTTTTAGCGTCAGTTCAATATGTTGAGTTATCAAATCTTTTCACAAATCTTCTCAATTCGGATGAGATGAGAATCAATGAAGATTTTGATTATCTCTTCAAATTAGTTGGACAAGCTTGCCTATCAGGAATTCCATCTAAAAATATTCTTGATATGATTTACGGAATGGCTATTAATGATCTTATTCGCAACATCGGTGATAATTCAGTAAAGAAAGAAAACTTAATGGATACATTTGAGATTATCAAAATATTGATCAGTTCAGTTCAAGCTCCAATTCAAACAATTGATTATCCATATTTTAGTTCTGATATACAACTCAACATAAGGTCAAAATATTTGAAAGAACTTGATGAAGCTGTACACGAAATATACTCTTGTTCACAACTGTTGGAAAATGCAACTATATCTGAGATTAATTCAGTATCAACTTCGAAGTCTGGTATTGTTAGGATAATATTAACGATGATTGCAGATAAGTTTTCATATCTTGTTAGTAACAATAACGAAATTAAGATAAAACCTGAGCAATTGATTCAATTCCGTAATGAGGTATTTAGTGATCTTAAATCAGAAGCCTCAACTCTCATTTTTCCAAACCTTGTAGGTTTTCCAATAAGTCCCAGTTTTATTGAAAATGCATCAAGTATTTTGTCTCCACAATTGTTTTCGAAATTAACAACTGAAGTTTACTCTCGAATAACTACTGACGACTATTCTGAATACATCAGAGAATATCTTGAAAAAGTTTCCTCACACTCTGATACATTCGTTATTACACAAGTTTCAATCTATAGTTATAATGTATCTTTCAAAACTGAGTATGAGGTTCAAATTAAATCCTTAAATGGAATGCATATTCATAGGATAATGAAATCTCTCAAAGTCACAGAGTTAAAACCAAAAATTTCTGATTTCGGGAAATATACATATGATCCAACTATTCATTGTATGTTCAAAGTATCCTATGATAACGATTCTGATCTTAAAGATATAATTACAACTTGTCTCAAAAACAATAAAATCTACTATTCTAGAATTGGAGACTTAAGTTCAATTACTGATTTGAGTATCGTTTCGATCTATTATTCAGAAGACGAATTGAGTTCTAATTCACTAAAAACATCAAGATTCTTTATTCCTTTCATACAGAATAATGGAAAGCTAACTGTTAATTCAAAAGAATGGACAATCGGTAACTCTTCATTTAATGTCGAATCAAAAATTTGTGAGTTAATACTTGATTTTATCTTCACAGATGATTTATACGGTGATGGAATCGAAACATCTAAAAAGGTATTTTGTACTGAAGTACTTGATGTAGATCCTTTAGATTTTAAATATGTTCGCAGTGTATGTCTCGGGATTCAACCAATTCGAAAACCATTCTCGATCGATAACAGATTCTTTCACTATATTTTTACAGACGATATCAAGAAATCTATTAAAACAGATAGCTATTTATTGACAAATTCAGACAACTTGATACCTAACAATGGTGAAGATGAATTCAAAGCGGTTGTAAATGTAACAATTATTCCATGTCCATCTTTAATTCCAAATCTCTACCTTAAAGATAATATTCAAAGTATAACTGATTCTTATAAGTTCTTTGGAAACAACGTCGGTAAAACAATGGGAATAAAGTCTAAAGACTTTGTATCATTCGTTACTGCATTTATCGATAATATTGACACCTTCTTTAAAGAACCTTATGAAAAGTTAAACGCATTAGAAGACGAAGTTATGATAATAACAAGTAAAAGTGGTGTTCACACTAAATATTATGGAAATCGATCTATCGAATCTGGTATTGCTGGTAACACCACTGAATTCTCAAACTACTTGACAGAAATAAACTTTGAAGGACTTGACGAATTAACAAACATTGATAGAATGGTAATTCAGGAGAAGATTGATCTGGAGAATAACAAAATAAAATCTGAAAATACGATTTATAATCTTTCACTCGCTATGAGAAATGTAAAATGGGAATCCATGAAGGTTGACAACTATCGTTTTTACAGCGAGGAAAAACCTAAATGGATAAAATTCTCAAAGGATTCTTATTTTATGGGTGTTGGTTTTAAAAGCGGAGTTAAGATTTACATTAAAGCCGGTCATAAATATTTATTCTGTAATAACTTGAACCATGAGGGTGTTCGGGATATTGTCTTTGGAAACAAACAGTTTTGTATTACAACTCAATACGAAGACTCTTCTCGTCCTTTTGGAATCATTTGGGTTACAACTGCAGGAATAAGCCTTTCTGTTAAATTACCATATTATGTTCCAATTGAAGGTGATGCAGTTAATATCAAATATATCACAGGTACCACCAGTAAAGAAAAGAAAAATGTAATTCTAGAAATGGACGATCAAAACAACATGAAATATGGTTCTTTTAAGGTACATCATGCCGATCCTATCTTTAATCATAATGTTTATTTCTTCTCACCAGATGATAAATATTTAATCTATAACAAAAATGGAACCTTTGTTGTATACGACCTTAATTCATTGAGTAAAGTTGACTTCAGATCTGTAAACGGTATTATTGTTTCTAATTCAACAACATTCCCAAAATGCATTCAAAACGGAGAATGGATTGATTCAAACATCTTCATTGGATTTACTTATGCAAATGGAAAACCTTTAATTAAAAATCAGGTAGTTATTAAAATGGAAAATCTCTCACTGAATTCCACACCTGTTCTTTCCGAATACCCATCTGGTACAATATATCAAAAAATGAAGGCTGAAAAATCTCTTAAGATTCATCCTTTATATTCATACCTTATGAATCAACGCGAAAAATTTGGTGGAAATCGTCAAGGTGGTGTTTGGGTTTATGACTGCTTTATTTCATTTAAAAAGATTGAAGGTGTAAATTTTATTCAAACAAGAAATTTAGATGGTATGTACAATCTTACTGATATCCAAGCGGAACCTGATAGTGGTGTCAATACAGAATCTGAAATAACTTCTTTTATATGTTTAATAATTGAGATGTTCGAATTTTCGATTAACTTTCATAAGAAGATTGAGAAAATAACATGGTTCGATAAAATAATTTTTAATCGCAAAGATAGTCTTCAAATTGATTCAACAATGGATCAAGTTGAAGATGAAACATCACTACAATACATTGCTGGAAATTTCTTCTGTTTTCATGGAAAATCTATCTACGTTTGGAATTATACCCAAAAAGCTACTGAGCTAACACATATTGACTTAAATGGATATGAAAGGTTTATTTTTGATCACAGAGTAGTTATCCTTGTTTCAGAAAAAGTTAAAGTTTGCATAGTCGACCCTCTGACTAAAACTCTTAACATGAAAGAAATTATGGTGACGGAAGATATTGTTTTTGATAAGGATCCTAAGGAGATATCCACAATTGTAAGACCTGTCGATAAGATGTTTACAAGTAATATTGTAGCATTCACAGAAACCACAATTGAGAAATATAGCAATGAAAGTGATGGCCTTCCTCTTAACATTGATACAAAGATAATATCTTCATCTCTATGTCTTAATAGATCACAAAAGTACTTGTTGAAATCGCATATTAGTTCAAGAGATAAAAATGAGAACATAAACTCACATGATAATCTCCTAATTATTACGAATGGTAGAGAGGTAAAAATAATTCCAAAAACAGTTCAGGTTCCAACGACTATTGATAGTTTGAATATGTCTTGGTATAATACTCATGATGATGAAGATTGGTCTGGTAAGAAGGAATACTTGATTCATTATTTTGATAAATCGTTTAAAATGTTTCCACATTTAAGACAAGGAAATGCAGCTTTATTTGACATGGAACCAATCGTAACAATGTTTAAAGATAGAACTGAGTCACAAGTTCAACTTGGTTTTGATCTTCTTCTTCAAGAGGGTGCAGTTGTTGAAGTTATTGAAACTCTTAAAAATATCTATAAAGTTTTCAAGAATGTTAAATCGATTTATAACAAAACGGTAGTCATTGAATCAATTAGAGAATACGAGTCAGGTGTTTCTAGCAATGAGAACAAGATCAATAAATACTTGAATAGTTTCAGACCACAAGATCGTGCGACTGTCTATAATGAATTTATTACAAGTATCGAACCCATTTTTGGAAAGATTTTTTGTCCTTTCATTGTTATAGAGGCTTTTAGTGAAATAAAAAGATTAGAAACATATACCCTAAATAATGTTACAATTACTAGATCTCCAGAAGAGATTAAGAATATCATTTCTACATCTAACACTACAGATCCACGAAATAAAACAATTGGAGATATAATTATTCATGTTCTAAATATTCCATTGAAAAATTTCAGAGTCTCTCAAATTGATACTATTGCCGGATATAAAAACAAACTCTCTTCAATAAAGGATGAACTTTACAAAATTAATCAGATGATTTGTAAAGTCTCCAAATATGACATGCTTCGAGCACCTGAGAAAAGTATACTTGATGAAAAAAACAATTTCTACCTCAAGAGAATTATTGCATTGAGATCAAGATCAACGGTAACACAAAATGAACCTGATTATATTTTATCGTTAAAAGCAAAATATGATAGAATTAGTAATCTACCTGACGGTCTTGTTATGGAAGGTTTTGAATGTCAAGATTTTAAATACCATTACACTGAAGGAACTAATTGCATTATACGAATTGATCTTGAAACAAAAGCAGTAAATACAATGCGTGATGCTCTTAGCTATGTAGTGGAGTTTATTAAAGATTATATGATTTCAATCTCAGATAAAAGTCTTGGTAAAGATGCTCCTATTAAACTTTCTAATCTTGAAGACATTCTTGGAATTAAGAAAGTTGGTGAAGAAGATAAAAATATTAGAGCTATTCAAATAGGTAGCGATGAATTTACAAATGCTGAAATTTTATCTGCACAAACTGAACTTGCAAAGTATGTTAGTTTCTTAATCAAATATAAGAAAACTTTTGGAAACATTAACGAGTTCTTTACATTTATTGAAGAGATTAATCTGTTGAGATTTCCAGATCCAATTATCAACTATAACAAATTCTATTCTGATTTCTTAAATAATGTCGTATTAAAATACAATGTTGAACTACCCGAAGATACTGACATTGATAATGAGGATTACGAGACACATATACTTCCCTGGAATATACATCATGTTGAAAAGACATTCTTTCTAACGGCTGATTTTATATCCCGTGGATATTTTGTTAGCGATGGAACTTACAATGAAACTTATGATTCTGTAAGAAACAAACTTGTACCAATTCTTTGGAAATATAGAAATGGTGTTAGTGACAGCTCTCAAGTACCAGTACTAGCGATTAAACTTATATTTCCTAGAGATGTAAAGTATGTTAAAGATCAAAGCTATATCCACAGTGAAACTAAACCTTTAAAGTTCGAATACTCCATTCCAAGTGATGATGTACTTTATGGAATCGAAAATGGAATTGTTGAAATAAATTTAGTTGATTTAATTTCTGGATTTGACGATCGTTCAATTGATTACTCTGAGAAAGATGTTTTCAAATATTACGATAAGGTCATAAGTAGTCTTGAGATTTTTGACAGTTCACTTCTAAAAGATGATAGAGAGAAAATGTCCCGAAAACCACTTGATATAACAAAAAAGATTCTACCTGCTACAATGAACCCTTCATCAGTTAAAACTTTTGCTAGTTTCCGTGATGAATTTAGGCTTAGATATAAAACCTACATTACAACTGACGGTACTAAATCAGATAATCCAAATAAATACTATTTTGAGGCTATTAAGAAGTATAGAACATTACCTCAATTGAATCTTTTCAAAATTGATATCAAATATAGTTTTGAACATTCTATTTCAGGTGTTGACTTTGGTGATGGTGAAGAAATTAAGATGATATATAGCAGTAAACATAGTCCATATACAGGTGAGAATATTATTAATACTAAGAATATATCATATGGTGCAATAAAACCAATTGATTTTGATCCAAAACCTGTTACAAAAGATGGTTCAATCGCTATTTTTAGTAAGGGAAATTCTGAAATCATTGTATGGTATGGAAATACTATACATGACGGTAAAACTCTTGGATTTATAATATTACAAGATCTAATGACTCGTGAAACAACACTCTATCATTACATTAAAAAGGATAAAAGAAAACAAGATGTTGCAACATATATTGTTAACATCACACAAAAAGATAACGGTTCTATTTTACTAGAGGAAAAAATTACTGAAGAGAGATTTGAGAATGGAAAACATGTCGAAATGTCTGTTAAAACAGACACACCTCTTAATTCTTTTGCAAATCTAATGCTAAAAATGTCACTTATTGAAGGATATACAAATGCTAAATTTCAAGATGCTCTATGTGAGTCAGTTTCAGTTAAGAAATGTGAGAATTTATATGCGGTAGTTTCAAGATATAGATCTGGTGCACATTATGGAAGTGTAGCAGAAATATTTGATGTAAAAGGATCTAAAATTGAGAGAATTAACTCATGGAATTTCCACATGTACGACATTAAAGATTTTGATATTACAAGTAAAGCGTTAATAGTTTTAGGATCAGTAAATGGATATAACGGAATGATAGCAAAACTCGGAGTTATGAATATTAAAAGTTCAATATCTTCTAAGCAATTATTTGTAAAAGTTTTTGATCATGAAATAGTTTTAGCAAACCCAAATGTTGAAATTCTATCAAATTGCAATGTCATAGCTGGAAAGACTTCATATGTAACATTTAAAAGCAAGCATCTAAACCATTTAGTTGTTTTTAATGACAAAAAACATTATGAATCGAGATTTGTATCAGATATTACTTCAGTTAGTGTTTCACGTGAATCCGGATACGTTGGTATTTATTTTCAAAGCTTGGGTAAGAGTGAGGTGTGGACTTGTAATGGACAATTGTATGAAGTAGTAGATGGTGAATGTAACTGGTTGTAAATATTAATGTATATATCCGTCGTAATCTGTAAATAGAAAAGTTATATACTTTTCTCAAATTCTTAAAAATAAAAATGTATATAAATATATACATTAAATAATATCATTAGAGTGAAAAATATTAACAAAAGTAGAAAATAAATAGCTATTTATTTTAATTCTGTAAATTAAATTTTGTATATATTTATACATTAACTTATATCTCTTATTGATTATAACTTTTAAGTAGATAAGTACCCACAAGTAACCCTGAAAAGAAAATTGCACATTTTAAGATTTTAAGAGAATTTTTGTTATAAGCAAAGACTTTCTCAGTCTTAATCCATGTACCGTTTTCTTCTGATACAGTTACAAAATAGTATGAACCAAGTAATGTACTCGAAAGCAAAATCGATTTTAAAATTATTGTTGTCATTTGTACCTCTTTTTATTTCTTTAAATCAATTTTTTAACCTGTAAAAATATAAAAATGCCAACATTGATAGAAAACTTTATTAGTTCACCAATTTCATATGAAGAATTGGATCATCTTTAGAATTCCACTGAAGGATGGAATTCTGTTATGAAAATAGGAAGAAACACCATAAAATCAGGTAAAAAAGGAGCTTTTTATGGTGTTAAAGATGATAGTGGATAATTACCTTTATTTAGATGTCCAAGTTTTGAAAAACAATAAAAATTCCAGAATGGATGTATGAAAATATTCTATCAAAAGTAGATTCATGTTATAATCTTGTAAAAGTTCAAAAATATATCAACGAATGATTTGAAATTTCAAATCATTCTGATAAAGCTTTAGACTTAGTACCCGGAAGTAATATCTTTATTTATTAGATAAATAAAGATATTAATAAAACAATGAGCATTATTTTTAGAAATAAAAATACTAATGAAGAAAAGGTTTTCAATATGTCTTCAAATTCTTTGCTTATTATTAGTGAAGAAGAAAATAAAAATAGCACACATTATATTCCAGAATATGAAGAAGATTCTAGTGATGAATGTTTTTCATTTGTTATTAGAAAAATAGGTACTTATATAACTTCTGGTGGAATGAAATACGGAATTGGGGCTAAATATTCTTCTTATTCAGATAGAAAAGAATCATTAGATGAAGAAGATCAAAATAATAAATTAAAGGACTCTATTATTAGAATGTATCAATTTGAAAATTTAAATGACTTAACAATTCACGACCCTTCTTTTCTATACGATGAAGTGAAAAAAATGACTATTTAAACTTCTAATGAGTAATTACTCATTAGAAAGTATATTTATCTAAATATATCAAATCGTCGTTAAAGAAAAATGAAAAATAAGCATATTTTTTAATAAAAATGTTATCCTTACAAAAGAAAAATCTTAGAATACCGATGATAATTTTTAATTGTCCAGGTTTTGACTTAGATGATGATCATCTTTTGTTATTGCTTAAAAATTTATTCGATTTTGTTGAAGTGAAATGTATAATTACTAATCTATCACCTTCTAAAATGAGAGCTAGACTTACAAGAGGATCACTTGATATTTTAGGTCTACATGATATACCTGTTGGATATGGAGAAGAAATATGTGGAAAAAAACCTTTTGATAGTAGTATTATACCATATTTAGCTGATGAAAGTCAAATCTTTAATGGATATGAATTATTAATAAAAACATTAACGGAAGCAGAACCAAAATCGATTACTATTTCCATCACTACAGCATTGACTGATATTCGTAAAATTATTGAATCTCATGAAGAACTCTTTTTTGATAAGGTAAAAAGTATAGGAATAATGGGAGGAGTCACATTTATTGGAGATGAAATTTTTCCAGATAATGTAGCAATGAATAATAAATTTGATATCGAATCATCTAACTTTGTCTTTAAAAAATGTCATGAAAAAGGTCTTCCAATTAGTGTAACAATGAGAGATCTAGCTTATAATTGTCAAGTTCCATATTCCCTTTTGGAGAACTTAACATTTAATGAAGTAGGTAGATGTTTAAAGTTAAGACATCAACATGCAATTAGAGGATTGTGGTATAAAGCATGTTTACCATCTAATCATGAAGATAGAGATGGATTACCTAATGATAGAAATAAAGAATGGTTTGTTAAAGTTTTCTGTGGTGGTAATGAACCAAAAAATGAAGATATTTGGGATTCTGTATCCTCATTTAATCTTTATGATCCAATAAACTTTTGTTCATGTATACCTGAAATAGCAGATTTCTTTCTAGAACCTTATAATGTTGGAATAAACAAGATTTATGGTCTTAATTCACAATATAATGGATTAAAAGAAGGTTCTGATTTTGCAAGGTTTTTAGTCTATATACACAATTCTCACGTTTCTAGAAGAAATCTTCATTCACTTTCACAAGAATCTCTTCAATATAAACAAATACACGGAAGATCATATCGCAGAGGAGCAATTCCTAATAATATAACAGTTACTTTCAATTCAAATACATAAATGGAAAAATATGGTAGTGGATCATTTCATGATTGTCTAAAAATTAGTATTTTTTAACAAATAAAATAATTATTTTATTTACTTTTAAAACTTAAAACATTCCTTCACAATTTCTAAATATTAATGACATTCTAGATGTATTACTATTGTCTTTTAATATGGAATGACTCCAATAGTCATTTGTAGGAGGATCGATTAAACATAAAGTTCCATTATTTAGTGGTATATCTATAACTTTACCGTTTAGCTCAAATCTCATTATTCTATTTGTTCCTAAGGATAAACTTGTTATTATTGTTCCCATTTTCATCTCTTTATCCCTATGTGGTAATATTCCAACTTCACCGTTATTATAAAGTTGAATTACACAAACATGATATATTTGTCCAGTAAATGATGTTAATAATTGTGATAAGTCTCTTAAATATGGCATTTCATTCCAATCTATAACATTTTCCAACATTTCTTGTCCTCTATATGATACCCTATAGTGAGGAATTGAACCATACATACATTTATTTCTCTTTTTTGAAACTTCACCTTTTTTAGTGAGATATGTATTCTTAAATTTTGCATTTTGAATTATAAAATTATAAAGACAAAGAGTATCTTCATATTTTATAAATTCGTGATAGACTCTAATATGTAACTTTTCATCGTTATATACTTTTGTCATTTCTTGAGAAGACATTTATTTGATAATTCTAATTAAAATTATCAATTTTTAAAAATATAGACTTAAATTTAAAAGAAGTTGTATTAATGATTAACTTATTTAATTTTAATCATTGATCCATAAACTTAACAACATCATCATCAATCCTAACGGAAGCTGATGTAGTAAATGTAGATGAATAATTAGTATATTCACCTCCATATGATATCATCAATAGACATTTTGTAATATATCGAAGAACTTTCTTATCAACCTTGAAAATACCAGTTCCTATAGTTGGGTTTCCAATGTTTTCAATTGAGTATACAATATTTTGATATTGGAACCTATGAAGTAGCTGAATAAACTCAGTAATACATTCATTAATCTGATTAATAGATTCATTTAATGAAGTATAACCTTCACAATAATTACCAGTTGGAATTCCAAAAGATCGAGGTATATCTCTTTTTGAATAATTATTATAAGGTCTTATCTTTGCATTGCCACCTCCATGATTATCTGTTTTATGTTCCAGGTAGTTATCGTTAAAAATAAAAATAGAATCTGTAAAGCTTGGTCCGTTTATCATCGATTCGAAATCCATATTTGGACCATCATATTTAATACCAATTAATTTTTTAATTTTTTGAGAGTTTAAAATTGACTTTATGTATGAGAACATATTATCCTGTTCATGTAAAACTTCATCATCTGTCATAGTTCCTTTATTATTTTTTAATAGATTTGAATTTGAAATTCTTGAAACATAAGATGCAATGTCTTGATGTAAAGCATATGCCACACATAATCCATGTCCGAATGGTTCAGATGAGTCATTAATAAGTAAATCTATATTTTCAATTGATGTTACAAAAACTCCACTTGGATGACATAAACTTCCATGTAATCCTCTTTTTGAAGGATGTGGAACATCAATTTCTTGAAGACTAATATTTATACCTGACATTACTTTTTGAAATAATAATTGATAAAAATTTAAATTTCTAATGAGTCTGCAATATTCCTTTCTATAAACTCTATGTCTTGCTTCTATATAATTAAGAATTTCAACTTTAGAAGTTCCATCTTGATTTTTAGAAAGAAAAACAGTTCCAACTGCTTCTTTAGCACGATTTCTTCCATTTGGATAATGAATTGGATTGTTGCACCTGAAAAGACTATATCTCCAATTCATATATGTTGCCCATATTATATTTCCGTTGGAATCAATATGATTTTCTTTCTGCCATTTCCAATGAAGATATCTCGAATCTCCTCTTCGAGTGTGATGTGGATATACTTCAATATCATATACAACTGGATATATCTTTGATCCTTGATATAGATTTTCAAATATAACTCCACCAGAATTTATATTTTCTTCAAGACCATCTGTTCTAAGATAGTATGGAGATAATTCATAGTAAGGAGTATCCTTCTTATGCCAGCTCATAACTTGACACGTTTCATAACCAGGAATAGAAGGTTTTTCTGAAATTGTTTTTATGCGATAAGTACTTATATTTCCTATCATTTTAAGATTTAGATTAAAGAGAAATATTTTTCAAATTTAAGTTTTTATTGATTTTTGCACTTTTTGATAAAAAATTTTTCTCCAAAAAACATCGCCTATAGCTATGGGGAGACCCTATTTTTGACCCCCGAAGTAGTTGGTCTCACTGTACTCAGGACGCCTTGAAAAGAGACGTGGAGGGTCAAAAATTTTATTTTTGACCCTATTTTAGGACTTTTTGTTCGAATTTTTTATCTTTGACTTCTAAAAATTTGAAAAAAAGAGTGACATTTTTAATTAAAAATGTCACTCTTTTTAAATGAAGAAACATCAGACATAGAGATTATTGAAAGTAAAGAATTAACATGTGAAATACTCAGTTTAATAGATAAGAATTTTACATTTGAAGAATGTAATGATGAGAATCTGGAAGAATTTGAAGCTGTAATAATTACAATTTCTTTAGGCTCTAAAAAATATTTTTTTCTTCATTGTTTTATAGAAGGAGAAAATCATATACAATTGCTGGATGAAAATTATTGTGATATCAATATGATAAAAGAAATTTTACTTTGGTACAAATCAGAACTAAACTACAACTTGTTTTCAAATAAATTATTTTGTAGGAAACAAGTTGATGTTAAAATATTGTACGAAACACCACTCCGTCTCTGTGATCTTGACAATATGAACCAATCTCTCATTGAAAAATTAAATCTTTATGAATTAAGTTCTGATTGTCTTAATGAGGATCATTATAAAATTGTTAATATTTGGTTTAATAAACTATATTTTATATATGAATGGTATGGAAGGGGTGGTTATTTTGGTTTTGTTACTGATGAGAATTTAAATCCATTGATAGAATTTAATTCATATTATACTGATATAATAAAAGAAGATGAAGAAGGAAATGTAAACGATTTAGTAATATGGTTAGAAAATATTCGTAAAGCTGATAATTTTAGAGTTGCAAAAATCAAACATATTCCAATTGAAATATCAACATTAAGAATTCCTGATTATGACAATGAATTAACTTTTATGTTAGAGTTTCCAAATAAAGAAAACGTATTATATCATTGTTCAATAGATACTCAGAGTGGTGAGAAACAAATTATAAAAATATGCGATTGTGAAAAATATCGTTTAAATGAAATTTTATCTTATGAATTTGAAAGAAGAAAAGGATATAAACCTACTTTTAAGCAAAATGGCAATTATAAAACTGTTTTCTCACCTTATACTAAAAAAGATACAAAAATATCTGATACAAAAGAAGAATTTATGGTATTTATTGGATTTTTAAATGTTGAGATTTATACATTTAAAAATGAAATAACAAGAACTTATTAGTTAATCAATTATATATCAAAAAGTTAACCTGATGTTAAAATATTTTAAAAATACAAATGTATTTTTATAAAAAATAGATATGTTTATGTATTAACATATCTATTTTTTATATAAGTAAGTAACAAAATCATTCAGGTTATCATTAATATCAGCTATGTTCTTTTCTGAGTCATCTATAAATATCTTTCTATTATATTTTTTAAGATCGAAATTTTCAGAAATATACTTTGATTTACAAGTACCACTAAGACAGTGACATTCAATATGTTCTAATGAATGATATTTTAGATGCTCAACTGTTAATTTTTTAAAGTTTACATTACGAGCAGTAATAAAATATATTTCTGCATTATTTTCTCTAATCAGATTTAAAAAATCATAGAAATATTTATCCGTAATAGTAGGTATTGTATTTTCTATAATGCTATACCAAATTTTATAACCGGGATCTTCTATTTTTTCTTTCCAATAATTATCTATGGGAGCACCATAATCGAACAAGGTATCGTCAATGTCACAAAAAACAACATCACCTGATTCGATATCTATACCTCTGAAAGTACCAACATGTTTCATTTTATTATCTAATAAAATGAACAATATTTAAAATTATATTTGGTTCATAATGATAAATAGTATATTTACACTATTTGGCAGAAAAATCAAAAATAATATATTTAAATTCTAAGTCCCTTTTAATTAAACCATTTAACAAAAAATTAACACATGTGTTGTCTAATCTCAAAGAAATAAATTTACCATGTTTCTTTATTTCTTTTACTATTCATCCGATCTTCAATATCAGCATTTCCATCATCGTCATCATCGTCATCATATTTTTTGCTTTTTGTAACGATCTTCTTAACACCTTTAGGTTTTTCATCTATAAAAAAAGATTTTAAGTCTTCTAACGATGGTGTATTGTTGATAGATGCTTTCTTAGGTATTTTTTCCTTTGGAAAAGGATCTGTAATGGTTAAATTTGTAGGAAAATATATAATAGTTTTTGTAGCGCTAAGTTGTCTAATGAAAGAAGTAAAATTTTCTATTTGTTCTTTTCCTGTTGTTTCAATTCTATATCTATTTAATTTAGGAGACAGAATTGCATCATTTAGACTTGTAAAGAGTTTATCAGTAGAACTACTTACACCTCCACTTACAAGTGAATTTAATGCTACAGAGAGTTGTCCCAAGCTACCAGAAATTTTAGTAGAAGAAACCGTAGATAACTTAGCAGGTGAGATGAGACCACCAAAAATACAATTTAGAATAATACGACCTTTTTCTTCGGCATTAAGGTAAAGAATAGCCCTGCTAAGACATTCCAAAAATGAACTTATTAGTACTACATTTTCTGGATCTTTTGATGATTTTTTACTAACAACATCACCTTTAGTCATTTGAGCTAAAATTTCATTAAATTTACTAACTATAAGACTTGGATCATTATCAATATCTGGAACAGTCTCTTTTTGAGAAGAACCAAAGAGATCCATCACATCATTTTTTGCAACTCTTTCATCCAATTCTCTCATTTTTTGTTTTTCGGTTTGAATGGCATTACTCCAATCAAGATTTTTCTTATTTTTAGATGAGATTTTAGGTTTGTATTCACTGTAATCATAAGAAACTTTAGTTGTTACTAATTCTGAATAGACCAAGATATCAGAAGATTGTCCTTTAGATTTATCAACTTTATTGGAATTATCCACCACTTGTTCACTTGTCTTTACTGATTTTTTTAAAAATGATGACATGGATGGTTTTTTCGATTTCGTTGTAACTTCTGAAGTTACAACTTCTTTGTTATCATTGCCTAATTTTTCAACGGCATTAGAAACAAATTTTACTCCCTTCTGCAAATTAGGTGTTTTATTAGACTCATCATCATTTAACATATTAAATCTATCTTTTGGTAGTTCAAAGACTTGACTCATTTTTTAGTTATTTATTTTTGCTATTTTTTTCATTTTAGAGCTTTTTTAAAAAAGCTCTAAAATTTATCATATGTAACAATTTTTTCACAAGTGTGAAAAAATTGTTTATTTAAAAGGAATGAGAAAATACAAAAATAATAAAACAAGATAGTGTTAGTAGAACAATACATTTATTAGTTATATCTTTATAGTAAAATATCCTATGATTTTATTCTTAAGGATAAAACCAATTTATAAACACCATTAAAATCTGAGCATGACATACAGTTGGATTTAAATCTGTAGTATAAGGCTTAGATACACACCAACAACCAAGTCTCTTGCCTTTTAATTTTTTTAACTCTTCATATAAATAAGGTTTTTCTGTTAATTCTTTACATAAATGTGAGTAATACTTATTTAAGACATTATTTAGATCACCATCTTTTCCTACTTTATAAGGATTTGCCCATATCGAATTTTGTTCTGGATATCTTTTACCCTCTATTATCAATATACCCTTCCTTCCGACATACTCATTACTTGGATCCGAGCACCAATGTTTAAGATCGTTATATCCGCATTCTGAAAGAAACTTTTTATGAACATCACAAACACAACTCATTTTTATTTTTTAGAGGGTCTTTTTTTCAGTTTTTGTCCTTTTTAAACATTTCTTCAATTACAAAAAAAGTGAAAAAATTAAGAAATGAAGATAAAGGAATAAAAAGAAAATAGCAAAAAAGATGCAAAAAAGATCCTTAATGTAGAATATTTTATTTTTCGTATCAAGGACTGAGTTTTCTAATAATTTATACTTACACGAATAAATAAATGGAACAAATCTTTTGTTTGGTAAGTTCGAATATTTATGAAGATCAATATTTAAACTATACATTTTGATTAAACTAAATATAGAATTAAAATTTAGTGTATAATAGAGTGGTATAATTGATGATAATGTTCCTATAAAAATTAATTGGGACAAAACAACATTTTTATTTATAAAAATGTTGTTTTGTCCCAATTTTATAAATTTCTTCAAAATTTATAAAAAACCTCTGAAAAATAATGAAAAAAACTAAAATAAAGATCCTAAAATGAATCTTTTAAAAAAGAAAGAGGTAACAAATGCTGCAATTATAGATAATTTAAAATTCAGTGAACATCAAGATTATGTTAAGGGATACTTTACTAATACTGAAACAATACTCAATAACAATGATTTTTTAGATATTTACAGATATGTTCAATATTGGAGTCTACCAAATCCAGAAATTCTCATAAATTATGCAAAGCAGCCTAATTATGCTACTAAATCTTTATTAGCAAATATGAAGCTTACGGGTGAAGATAGTTATTTTGAATTTTTTAGAGATCTTGTTGAAGATGCGAAATATAAAGCTTCTGACTTAAATATTGATGAAAGTGTTAATGATATTTATACTGAATTGGTAATTAAGAATAGAATAGATCTTTTTCAATCTTTCTATGAAAAAGGATTTCCATTTGTGGATATATTTCCTACTAATTCTCATGGTAATGAAACACTTGAAATTGTAACCCAAATGCTTCTGAATGATTATTCACCCTCTGATGAAATAGTTGTTTGGTATATAAACAGAGGTTTTGGAAAGATTGCAAACTTATGTATACCCTATACATCAGATGATGATTTCTTTTTTAATGAGACTCCTAAAGATCTTGATTTTTATGAATTTCTTCTTGAAAGAAAGTTCAATTCAAAAATACCTGAAGATGAAGCTGAAACTTTATTGAATAAACTATTAACAGACGATGAAGATAAAAATAATATCATTGACGTTGCATTGTTTCAAGCTTTATATAAAGCTTGTTCTAATAAAATGTCATTAGAGTATAAAAAAATTCTTCTATCTATAGTATGTAGAAGGGAACAACGAGATTTAACATGGACATTATTGAATGAGTTTGACAATGAAAAATGTGAATTTAAATTCTCTCGTTCAATGATTGAAGAATTAATTCAAGACGTTATTAAAAATAAAAGCGCGTATATCGTATTTACATTACAAATTTTAGAAAGAAAAAATTTCAATACGATTATCGACATATGTAAAGAAATGTCAGATGAATTTAATGATAATTATGAAATTAACTCATTAGATTTTAATGATATTATTAACGAAAAGTATTGTGAAAATTCAGATAGTGATTCGGATGATTGTGATGAAAAATCTTATTCTTCAAGTGAAGATGATGATGAATATAACTATAAATATAATCATTGGGAAGAAAATACACCTATTATTAACCATTCTGATGATGAAGATAAGGATGAAGATAATACTTAAATTAAGATAAATTGAATAAATTGGATTTTTAAAAATAAAAATGAAGTACTATGTTGTTAAAAATGGACGCATACCTGGAATATATAACACATGGACTGATTGTAATTCTCAAATAAATGGATTTCCAAAATCTATTTATAAATCATTTCAGAATTATCAGGATGCTCTTAATTATTTTTCTGTTAATGTAGATGAAAAAACAATAGTTCATGAAAAACAACCCATAAGACAAATTTTTAGTGATGATAGTTATGAAGTAACAAGAACAATTTATGTAGATGGAGCTTATAATAAAAATACTAAACCTAATTCGTATGGTTCAGTTGTTAATAATCAAGGATTAGACATGATAATTTATAATAAAAATTTACTCACTGATATGTTAATTGAGAATAAAGATTTACCAGTTGGTAATCGTGATGTTATTATTTGTAATTTTACAGGTGTATCACAACAAAATAATGCTGCTGAATTAATGGCTATGATAGCAGGATTAAGAATTGCTATTAATTATATTAACAATGGTATACTCGTTAAACATATTGCATCTGATTCAAAACTGATCATAGAATATTGGAGTAAATATATAAAGAAAGAGACAGAAGAATTATCTGATCCTAAAAAAGTATTTTATATTAAAGAGTTAATCTTATTAAGAAAAAGATTTGAAAGTTTAGGTGGTTCCATTGTTAAAGTTGAATCTGACACAAATCCTGCAGATTTAGGATGGCATGTTGTAAAATAATAAATGTCAGTCTTTTTAAATTTGATGCTTTATAAATTAAAATAAAGATTTTGGTTTTATAAATTTTAATTTATAATAAAATATGGAAATAACGGCTATTATAATTTGTATTATAATAATTATTATATTAATGATAGTGATATATCAAAATCTAGAATTTTATCACAAACTTAGAAAAGATACATGGGCTTGTTCAGATATAATTTTATGTTTATTGTTAGGAATTTCATTAGCTCTTTTAACTTTTGGAGTTTTTATAGATTACAAAATAGATATAAAAGTTATACCTATTTATTTTATGATATTATTTTTTGAGTTTGTATGGTTATTATCAATATATTGGAGAATGTTTAATGATGCAACACTTATTTCTTCTGTTATTATCGTACTTGTTTCTGCAGAAACAATTTTATTTTTAAAAAGAGACTATAAAGAATTAGCATGGTTATCAACACCATTTTTATTTTTTAGTTTAATACAATTTGCTCTTAGTGATAACCTATTTAACTGTAATATAGATCACACAGATTTATTAAAATACCATGAAGTGAATATTTAAAGTAAATATTACTTACTAATTAGTAAGTAAAAGTTGTTAAAAAGAAGATTACTTTGTGTAATATTTAGATCTATAATTTTTTAGTGATAATTGATGAATTTAAAACTTCTCTGTCTCCTGATATCTTTTTATTTGGGTCTCCAATTTCTTCCAGTGTTGAGAATCCTTCAGCTATACGTCTTTCATCTGGAATAATAGAATCTAATACAAGAATTCCACTTGTATTAATAGAAGAACCAACCATATTTTTTCCTATAGAGTTATATGTTAACATAAGTTTATTAAGAGCTCTTCTCGCATCTACTATTTTATTCATTAGTATTTTACCATAAGGTGGACTACTACCATACATTTCATATAATTCAACTGAGCACTGACAAATACTACTTATTTCGGAAATTCCAGATACTTCCATTCTTTCATTTTGAATTGTTCTCAAAATTGAGCCTATCCATGCGTCTTTATCTACATATGTATTTGTTTTAAATGAAATTTTTTGATTATCTTTAACACCTGCAATAAGATCCAATCTTAAAAACAACAATCTGAGATTTTCTGGTATTTTCGTCATTTTAGTTCATAATTTTGAATAAAAATCAATTTACATTTTTGTTTTTGGTGATTTTATGTTGTTATTTTTCATTGATTTGATGAAAAATTTAAGAAATTTTTTTTGAAAAATAGGGTCCAAAATTTTATTTTTAGGCCTCCGCGTATGTTTTCAAGGCGTTCTGAGTACAGTTAAACCGACTACTTCGGGGGTCAAAAATAGGGTCTCCCCATAGCTATAGGCGATGTTTTTTGGAGAAAAATTTTTACTCATTTTTTGAAGAAGACAAGTAAAAAGGGCCAAAAATTTAAGAAATTTCTTTGAAAAATAGGGTCCAAAATTTTATTTTTAGGCCTCCGCGTATTTTTTCAAGGCGTTCTGAGTACAGTTAAACCGACTACTTCGGGGGTCAAAAATAGGGTCTCCCCATAGCTATAGGCGATGTTTTTTGGAGAAAAATTTTTTATGAAACAGATAAAAAAGGGCAAAATAAATTATCTAATATTAGATAATTTATTCATCTCTATATTTCAATAGATAATAAAGAAATAATTACATCTTTATTTTGAATATTAGGAAGATCTCTTAAAGATGTAATTAATATTGGTTCCCAATTTTCCACTCTATCAAAACTAAAAAGAAAATTAAAAGCATTAAAATATGATTTATTTGGGACAATATTTACTAAGAATGATAGTCCATCTATTCTATAAACTGATTTAATCTTAAATTTACTTTGATCAATTAAACTTTGTGCTACTGTGGAATATATTGCACCCTCTCCAACTTCTACACAAGAAGTTTTATACATACTATCATTTTTATATAAATAAACGTTTTTGTCATCTCTAAACACCACAGTAACATATGTTTTTATTTCATCATAATCTTTGAGATGTGAATACTTACATAAACTATTTGATAACTCAGGTAAGTCTTTAGACATTATTTTTTATTTGAATTTTATTTTTAATTTTAAATAAACTTTACGGTATAATTAACTTTTTGAAATAAAAATGAGTAATAAAAAATATATGATTATAATCTTTGGTAACCATTCAAATGATTGGATGGAAGCATTTTCAGAGCTAGAATCTGAAAATTTAATTCATGTTAAAAGTTTTCGGGAAGTTTTAAAATTTAAAGATTTGGATAACTACTTAATAATACCATTAGTTGAAAAAGAAATTCAACTATTATTTCGTTTTAAGAATAATCTTCAATCATCTTTTTGCGGATTTTATAATTTTAAATGTAAATATAAATTTAGTCAATATGTTAAGAAAAACCAGTTACAAGACTTTTGCCCCTTATATTTCAACTATGGAAACATTCAATATCCATGCGTTTCTAAGCCTTTCAATTTAAGTAATGGAAAATCAGTTGAAATTCATTATAAACCTTTTAACACAGAAGATAATAAAGTTATACAAGAATATATTCCTTCACCTCAAGAATATGTATCACATATTGTATCAAAAAATGGAGTTATTATTGAATGTATAACATATATGTATACACCATTAAATCCTCAACTAAATGGACATTATATTAATAATTGTAATTTAATAAAAGAAGTTACAAAAGTTGATATTCATTTTAAAAGTATATTTGAAAAATTTTTAAAACCTGTATTATATACAGGTGTATGTAATATTGATTATAAGATAGTTAATGGATTACCAAAAATATTTGAAATTAATCCAAGATTGGGTGGTTCATTGATGAGAAAATCTTTTAGGGAAGATCTTAAGAAAATAATTTCAGCATTGGTAGAATCTTACACACTATAAGTAAATTATTAAAAAGATATAACTATATAGTTATATCATTAAAGATTAACAAAATTTCATAGATAAGTCTCTATTAAAATGTTTTTAAAAATTTACTTTTACAAGATGGACAATAATGCTCAGCTCTAGATTTGTTTTTAACAACTCCGACACCATCAACGTAACCTTCATAAAACCAATCGATTTGTCTCTTATCCATACATATACAACATTTATACTTATCATTCATACATGAATCATGAGAACCATCACATGGTGTTCTATGTATTCTTCTTCTTTTATGTAATTTTTCATCTGAACTATCATTTTTATTATAATTGACAGGTACATATGATGATCTAGCAACAAAATCTTGAACTGTATTGACATTGTTAATGACAGACATTTTTTTAAAATTCTTGAAATAATTTTTCAATTGTCTGTGTTTTAAATTAATGTAAATATAATTAGAAATACAAAAATTCATAAACCACTAGCTAATTTATATACTAATTGGAAGGGTTGTGGATAACCACCCATTGATTGATAATATGATTCTAATAAAGATAAACCTTTATCAATTTCATAAACAGAACATATAGGATTATTCTCATAGTAAATAAATGAATTATAAATTATAATTTTATGTTTTTCCATGGCTTCTTTTAAATCTTTGTATATAGCACCTTTTTCAGATATTTTGTTATTTGTTTTTGGATTTATAAAAGGTGATTTTATCCATTTCAATACATCAGTTGTTGATATTCTGTATATAGCTGGACAACCACATGCTAAAGGTTCGTGAAATGAAAAATTCCAGTTTGTATAACAATCCATGGTAACATTAGAAGTCCATAAATAACCATTGTTAAGAAATGGATCTAATTCTTTTCTTAACAAAAATTTATAATAAGAAGGATTCTTTCTACACAAAGCAGCTTGATGTGACATATAAAAAGGAGGAAAAGAAACCCAAAATGGAAAGGAATATTGATTAAATAAACTTAGATCGTATGAAACAGATTTACCATCGAAACTACAAGGAACAACATGATATAAAGACTCATCAATTTGATATAAATCCATGTTATTAACAAAACCTCTTCGAATCCATTCTCTAACAATAATATTAAAATATACTTTTAGATGATTTGTATATCCTACCCAAGATCTAGTAGCTGGATGAGAAGACCATCCACGATCAAGAACTTTAGTTGTATCATATCGTTCTAAAACGTCGATTATTTGTTTACATTCAACTCTTTGTTTTCCCAACCTTTGTTGATCTAAAAGCTCAGCAGTTTTTTGTATGTCTGGAACAATAATAAAGATATTGACCATTTAAATGTATAATATTACTATTTTTTTCATTTTATTGTTTTCATTATAATAATAAATTACTTTATTCTTATAAATTTCTTAATTATGTTTTGTAAAGTAGAATTTTTCTGTACTAAACCCGTTATCTTTCAAATGAGAAATTATTTCATCTTTTTCTGGTAATGTAGTTGTTCTAGAAAGTATCCAAAGATATTTATCACCTCTAACTACCGAATATGAGTATTTTTCATCTACAACAGGTCCTAACATTATAATATTATAATCACCCTTTTTTTCAGTATTAAAATTGAAGCTTACTTTTAAGTTTTTATTAGAAGAATCTGTTGAGTATGCTGTTCCATCAAACGAAATAGATACACCTAAACCTGCAAATTTACCCGTATTCACAACTTTTATAGTATTTTTTCCATCTTCATCTTTCTTTAAATCAGTATAATTTGTTTCAACATTATCCATAAATAGTTCAAATGGAGCTTGAAATCTTGCAACTTCGAACCATTTACCTGCATATTTTTCAAGATCAACAGTATCCTCTTCTTGGATGAAGGGTTTTGGTAATGAAGTTGGAAATTTCTCATTTTCGCTATACAATGAGAATATATATTCAACAGTTTTATAAATATCAAAGATGTCCATTTTTTAAGGAGTTATAATTTTAATATTTTTGAATAAAATATTTCAATTGACGAAATATTATATCTCTTATTTATAAACTTAACATAAGTAAAAATATATTATTCATAAAACAAATCTCCATATTTCGTTGTTTGGATATTAAGTTTAATAATCCAATTATCAATGTTAGACTCTATTTCATTAATTTTAAAAACATCAGATGTAAGCTCTTTAATATTAGGAATATACAAATATTCATTATCTTCTGAATACCTTATAACACAAGGATAACAATCATAATTTGTCTGATCACTAGAATATATTTCCAACTCTTCAAAAGAAACAATTTTTATTGTAAATCCTTTTCTAATGTCTTCATAAAAGATAAAGTATAAGTCTGGCATTTCTGGTCAATCATAAGATTTAATTTTCATTTACGAATTTTACAGAAATTAAAACTTAAACAATAATTTTATTACACTTAAAAATGAAATTTTTTAGATCTTTTACCCATAAAAGATGGAGAATAGAAAAGTTAAATTAGTTTCTTATACTACCTTTGTAAATGATAATAACAGCAATATTAACAATATTGAAGATATTGTATGTTATTGCGCTAGAGTTTCAAATCCATTGTCACAAATAAATATGCAAAATAATGAGAGACTGATTAACTATTTGATGAGAAATGGTCATTGGTCTCCATTCGAAATGGTTAATATTTGTCTAGAAATTAATACCACAAGAGACATCGCCAGACAGATATTAAGACATAGATCTTTTTCATTCCAAGAATTTTCGCAAAGATATGCGGTAGCTGACTTAAAGTTTGTAATAAGAGAAACAAGACTTCAAGATTCTAAAAATAGACAAAATAGTTTAGAAAATAAAGATGAAGAAAAAAATAAAATATGGTTGAAATTACAAGAAGACGTTGCAGATATAACCAGAGATGCATATAATAAAGCAATATCTTTAGGTATTGCAAAAGAAGTTGCTAGAGCTGTTTTACCAGAAGGTATGACTCCTTCAAGGCTTTATATGAATGGATCTCTAAGATCGTGGTTTCATTATATTATAGCTAGAACTCATATCTCAACTCAAAAAGAGCATCGAGAAATAGCTTTACAATGTGCAAATGAACTAGAGAATATATTTCCCATGATTAAGCAATTTGTATATGGTACTGAAGAATTTGAAAAAAATGAAAAGATGTTAAATGATGACGAGTCTTCAAAGAATTATTTATCCAAAAAAGATGATTAGTTTCTCCACATTAAAATGTTATTTGCAAAATTTTGCAAATAAAAGTGTTTTTGCCTTCATTTTCGATTAAAAATATAAATGAAGTTTAATTATTATTATTTAAAAAAATGATAAGCCTCTGGATTATAACAAAAGATATCCGTTTAGAAGATAATTACACACTTGCTGAAGCATCTAAAAATTCAAGTCTTGTTTATCCAGTTTTTGTTTTTGATGAAGAACAATTTAGAAATGGAAATTCTAGTAGTGTTCATTTTTTGATCGAATCTTTATATGAATTGAATGAAAAATTAAAAAGTATGAACAGTTGTATTCATATCGTACAAAAAAATAATTTCGATGCATTTGTTAAAGGAATTAAATGTAATAAAGCTTATATTTTAAAAGGATTTACAGATTTTGAAAAACAACGTGGTGTAAATTATTCTAGTATTCTATCGTTAACCGAAATAGATGATGCTTTAGGTGCAGACCGTAAAAAGTTTCTTAAAGCTGATAAAACACCATATCGGGTATTTAGTAAAATGGAACAAAGTGTTAATCAAAATGGTGGATTAGCATTTTATACCATGAACGCTACTTACCCAAACCTATCAAAACTTCAAAATTTTGATACGTTTGATTTTAATAGTCTTAAATTTTATACCGGACCAAGACTTCCTGAAGCTACATGGAAAGGTGGATCTAATGAAGGATTATTAATTGCATCTAATAAATTTAATAAAGTTCCAAATCAAGATATATCACCACATGTTAAATTTGGAACTATATCTCCACGATTAGTATATCAGTGTAGTTCAGAATGTCAAAGAGGAATCTTATGGAGAGGATTATATTATAATCTTATGGATCAGAATATGATATACTTAAAACAAAGAAATATAGTCTGGAATAATGACCCAGTTAAATTTCAACATTGGTGTAATGGAACAACAGGTTTTGATCTTGTTGATGCTGGTATTAATCAACTTATTAGAAGTGGAATTATGGATAACAAAATAAGAATGCTGGTTGCAAATTTTCTTGTTTTTGTCTTGAATATCGATTGGAGATATGGTGAAGAATTTTTTAGGAAAAATTTAGTAGATTATGACTGGCCACTTAATGTTGGTAATTGGGCTTGGTGTGCACAAGTTGGTATTGACCATCCAAGACCGAATTCTTTATATAGCGGTAAACAAGTTAGAATATTTAATCCTGATACTTATTTAAATGATAAACCTGAAAGGAAGGCATTTAGAAATTTATATATATCAAAATGGCTTCCAAGACCTCAAAATACTACGACAAAAATAGCAGATTTTAATCTAAATGTTGCAATTACTGTTCAGTATTATTAAAGTTATGTATAGTTTAACCTCTTTATTTAAAATGTATTAGGACTAATTGAAAATTTTAAATAAAATTTTCAATTTAAATATACTTGATATGGATGATTTTACTGAGAAAGGATTTAAAATTCAGACGACAAGTTGCAATTTTAACTATAATAAAAGTTTCTTTAAAAATGACATAGATAAGTCTGACATTAGACTTAATAATATTCAAAAAGAAATTTTATATTGTAAAAGTGATGTAGATTATATTAGGGCTTTTATCGATTATATAAAGGAAACAGTTATTAAAAAATGTCAAAAGCTAAAATCAGTAAAGATAATTTTATCTACTTTTGATAAAAATAATTTGATACACAAAATTATTATCGTTGTTACAAATATGGTGAAAGATCTATTAAAAATAAAAGAAAAAATAAATCATTATAAATCAATATTTGTTGTTGTTGAATATGAAGATAAAGCCATTTTTGTAGGTGATTTAAATTTTACCGGATTATGTTAAAGACTCACTTTGTAAAATGTATCAATTTGTTAATCATTTATAATGTATAGAATTCTATACATTATAATTTAAAAAGGTTATTTTTATTTAATCTCCACCCCTTCCATAATGATTATTGTAATAAGGTGTCCATCTTAATTGTTTTGTTACATTTGGATCTATAAGAATTGGCATTTTAGCTTGTTGATTTGGATCGAAAGATTCTAAATATTCTATAGTAATACCTTTACTTGTAAATTTTTCTATAATATTTTTTTTATTTGGTTCACTCCCAAATATTTTTAAGGTTTCTATTAGGTTATGATTTGTAACATTTACTACAGAATCACTTCTCCACTGTCCACCAGTAGTAAGAGTTATGTTTCCATTTTCTCGATTTATTTCATAATAAGATGAGTCTTGGTCTGAAGAACTTGTATCTATTGTATTTGAACCTTCAAGTTTAATTAATTTATGAATTGGTGGATTTACTTTAAAAATCTTTTCTTCACTGATTTTTATTGATGATTGATCTTTTTTTGGAATTGAGTAAAAATTAGAACCTGTAATATCAAATAAATTAGAAGGTGGGCTTAAAATCTTTTCTTCATTGATTTTTATTGATGGTTGATTTTTTTGTAGACTTGAGTAAAGATTAGAACCTGTAATATCAAATAAATTAGAATGTGGGCTTAAAATCTTTTCTTCATTGATTTTTATTGATGGTTGATTTTTTTGTAGACTTGAGTAAAGATTAGGACCTGTAGCCTCCAATAATTTCAGATTTGCTGGAATTTTCTTAATAAATTTTTTATCGTCATTAAGACCCATAATTCTTATTTCATTCCTCATATTTTTAGCTTCAACAACTTGAGGATTGTGAAAATCAAATTTTATTTGATCTTCTCTCAAGAATTTCTCCTTAAAATCTTCGATTAGAAATTCATCTTCAAAGGCACTAATAATAGATATATTAGGGTCAATACAAAGTCCATCCATCGTTTCACCCATCATTGATAAATAGTAAATGACATTTGGAATTGAAAGATGAATATTTTGTGACTCTAAACTTTGAACATATATAAATAAATCTATAAAGAATCTCTCTAAAGTTAAACCTTCGATAAGAATTTCTTGTTTGATAAAATCTTTCAAATGATCTTTAATTTTTGAGTAATCTTTAATAAAATCAACGTCTACAGCTTTTTCTTGATCTTCTCCTTCAATAACTTCTTCTATAACTTCTTCTTGATCTTTCTGTTCTAAAATTTTATCAACATAAACATATTTTCCATTTTTATCCTTTAAACGTCCTTGTAATGTTGAAGTGACAAGTCTTTGAATTTTACCTGGATTACAAACAACATGTGAGTTTTCAAGTCCATTGTTAATTTGAATTTGTGTTCTATCGTCTTGTAGTGAATCAATTAATCCTTTCATAACTCCATATTTAATGTTATCTTTTTCTCTTTCAATACACTCTTTGTCTTTATGACAAGTCTCATCGATAAATGTCTCAGAAAAGGCCCAAAAATAAGCTATAAATCTTTTAGCTTTAATTATATTACCTTCTACAATAATATCAGAAGTTAGTAATCCACCAAAGTCATGAACTGATCTTTTTGCAGGTTTTTGATTCTCATCTAAACCTAATACACGTAATAAACTCTGTTTTTGTTTTGATTCAAGTTTCATTCCATACACCCAAAATAAATTAAAATATTTTTCAACTTCTTCATCACTTAAATTATAGGAGTTTAATAAAACATTAATACAATTAGTAGTTAATTCATCTCTATTTTCATCATGAACACCCTTACCTTGTTTATATATATTCTCGTCTTCATTTTCAGCTTCAAAAAATTCCCTTTCAAGAATTCGACTAATTATCTGATTAAAGTCGGTTGATGTTCCAACTTTTATAAGTTGCTGTATTATTGATAATCTAATGATGGTATTCAGATGTTGATATTTAGAAAGAAATAAACATATTTTAGCTATATGGGTATAAATATTCTTTATTATTGGAACATTTAGTATATTGGGATTAACGTAATACTCAAAAAGTTTATCATTGACTAACAATAACTTATTATGATATATTAGAGGTCCAAATGCATATTTGATATCTTCTGAATGGTAGTAGTCAAAATTAGTGCCTGTATAAAATAAAATTCTTATTTGATTAAATATAATTTCCATATTTTCAATATAAGATAGTTTTGAGACATTTGAAAACAAAGAAATAGAGGATTTTATACCTGACTTTACTAAATAATCAATATATTTAAGCCTTCTAACATAATCTATATTGGGTATAACAAAACCTTGAGGAAATTGGTAGTTATATGGGGTAAGTAATTCTTTAAATCCTTTATTAAAAAAAGTAAGAGAACTAGTACCGAAATATGAGTTATTTATTAGATTATTATTTATTAGATAATTCATAATATAATTTACATCATTATAAGTTAATTTTAACGACATTACCATAAAATTTTTAGTAAAATCATCTAAACCATTGGTTTTAATTTCTTGTATAGTTTCTGTCTGATTACCTTTTATAAACACTGAAATGTAAAATTTCTCGGCATTACTTAAAATTTTATATATGTCTTTAATTTTTATTTCTTGGTTTTCAAAAGGAAAACCAAGAAATTTCTCTAACATATTTGTTCTAATTTCGAGTTTTAAAAAATCGTTATGTTCGAAAAATTTACTTCTCAAAATCTTAAAAATGTATTTTATGTTATTTTCTATATCAAATGTAGGTTTATCTCTTAAAAGAAGATTTTTAAGATTTCTTGTTATATTATGTTTTTGAAAAAGGAAAACTAAGCTACTATCTACTTTACTAATATTTAAAGTAACCATAATTTTAGATAGAAAATAACTCATTAAATATTTATGCTCATAAAAAGAAGACTTAATGTGCGCCATTAAAGAATATCTTTCAGAATCAAAAGCAGTCGGGAATAATTTAGGTGATGGAATATTATCAAATAGATCTATTATTTTTTGATTAGATTCATAGATCTCCATAAATTGTTTTATACTTTCTACAAATGAATACAGACGGAAATTTTTAATGAATTCATTATATACAGGTATTAAAGTATTAACTAAAAGTTGTCTAGAACCTAAAAAATAAAATATTATCATTTGTTTATTTTTAACTCTTTCATCTTTGTGTTCTGAAACAATTAATTCTAACATATCTTGTTGCATAGAATAAATTTCATCTTCTGTTAATTTAATTCCTAAATGATGTAATCCTCGAAGAAGATTTTGCTCACAATGATGAAAATTAGGATTAGAAACTATTTTTTTTTCAAAATCGGATAATTTTAGAGTATTATTCATAGCAGCTATACAATGTTTATAATTATATAATGTATTATATTGGTTTAAATCAATTGATGTTTTAACTGAAATAGCTTCATTTGTAATTGGATTTTTTACAATTAAGTTTATTAACTCAGGGTCTGACATTTTCCAAATACTCGTTAGAGTCAGCATTTTTATTAGGTTATTTTTAAATTTAAAAAATCAATTTTAACACTTAATTTACTTAAAAGTCTTAGAATACCAAACTTGAACTCCATAATTTAATCTTATTTTTGACATTTCATATCTAATAGTTTGACCGTTTATTTTTGTTATGTTAACACAAGGGTTTCTATGAGGAAAAAGACACATTACAAAATGTTTTCTTATCGATAATTCTTTAAGTATTTGACCCAGTTTATCACTATCTGTTTTAATAAATTCTTCAGTTTCTAAACCTTCTGGACATAAAGAGTTTAGTATCTCTATACCTGTATTTCTATCTTGTATCATTGACACATTTAAAATTGAATCTAAGTAAGATCGTATTCCAATGTCATTTTTCTTATCTTCAAATTCTAGTCCATTTGGTTGGTATGGAAAGAAATAAAAGAGTCTTAAATTTTTAATTTTATTTTCTGGTTTTTCATTGTAAGTTATCTCCACATTTTTTTCATCACTTATTTCCATCTGATATGATTTAGATATAGGAACTCTCTCTTTACCTGTTACTATTCTTAAAATTTCTTTATTCAGAACAGATAGAGGAGATGGATACATAACACCACCATCTGCATATATAACACCATCTATTTCTTTTGATGGAACTATACCTGGAATAGTCGCAGATGCAATACATATATCTGCGAGTTTATCTAAATCACCATCTATAAATTTTAAAGGTAATGCAAAATATAAAGACTGTTCTTCATTAAAGAAAGGTTCTGTTATATAAGTTTCTGACTGATTCTTATTACAAAAAAATTGTGCTCTTTTATTTTTTATATCATATGTACCTAACCATATTTCTGATCTTTGAATAGTCGAAGTGGTAAAGAGTTTTCTAAATAAATCAGTAGCACCTATTCCCTTATTATATAATGACCCAGTTGTAATAAAAAAAGGAATGTCTGGAATAAGTGAAAATTGAGTTGGAACCCATTTTTTAAGGAATAAATCGCTATTTAGCTTTTCAACATTTCTTTCAATACCTTCTGATGTCCAATCAGAACCTTGTCCTATAAAACTTGATATATTACCACCTGATGAACCCATAACAATATGTGGCGCATAACTAAAGTATCCTTTCTTTTTCCCATCTAAAGCCTTTAATCTTGCAAGATAAATTTCTTGTAAAAGTGCCAGATGTGATACAATTGCTCCTCCAGAAACTGGTAAAACATAAATATATAAATCGTTAGAATCCATCACTATTTTAATATACATCTTAATGATTTTATATTTTTAAAATCATTAAGATCTGTGACAAAGATTTAAAAAGTTATAGTTTTTTGACTATTTACAACATATGAATAAGATTTAAATAACTATGAATAAACAAAAATAGAAAGAATTATTTTTCAAGTATTATTTTTAATTAAAAACAATGAGCTCATCTATTTTTATGAGAGGTGATCCTTTAGATCTTTCAGGTACTTTTTATATGTATACAACAATTGGTACTACTACTTATATCTACTGTTATAATAGTTCAAATGGTCAACTAAGTGGAGTTGAACCAGTAGCTGGGTTTCTTGAATATACAAGTGAATATACAGATTATTCACCTGTATCTTTTAATATAGCTTCCATTTCACCTCAAAATTTCTCTCTTCAATCCGGAAATGATTATTTAGGTGTTAACAGTTCAAATATTTTTGATTTAGTTAGTGGATCAATTCCTGAAGTTACATTTTCAGCACCTACATCAAATTCAGCCTATAATGTTTATAATCTTCAAAGTTATATTTATCCAAGTTTGCCATTTGAAATGAGTATCTCAGGTACAAGTTATCCATTTTATATTTTTGAACCAGTTAGTAGTAGTAATTGGACTTACTATGTTATTAATAAAACAGTTGCTTATCCAGCATTTTTTCCTTCCAATAATGGACAATTAACTGTATGGCAAACAACAACTGATTACCCAAATGGTGCATGTTTTTATTCATCATCTTCAACTACTCTAGGAATTCAATGGCTATATGATTGGACAACAGGTACAAGTCAAAATTGCGATACTGCTGGAGCTTTAGATAGTAGCTATAATAACTGTTATTTTTCAGACAGTCAGTCATGTCTTGCTGGTTATGTTTATGATCTTTGTAGTACCACAGAGTGTGGTAATTGTCTAGGAAGTGTTCCAACATCTGGAAATGCATGTTATTATAACGTACCTGGAAGTTCAATTCCTTTATTTGATAGCGATGCATCAGTAGCAGTAAATACATCTAGTTTATTTGAACTTGATACCACAGATACCACAAATTCATCAAATGGATGTTCTAGTACTGCTATTATTATTATTATAATATTCATAATTTTGATCATAATAGGAGGATTTATTTATATTATATATAGAAATGGAAATAAAGATAATAATAAGGATAAAAATTTACAAGGACAACAAATCTACCGACAACAAAGTAGTGTATAACATAATAGAAATAAATAAACATTTGAAGATATCTTCAAATAAATGTTTTAGATTGTTTGTGATGTAATATTTATCTGTTTTTTTGTTATATCCATAACCTTCCTTGTTAATTCTTGATCATGTGTTAACATAATATCTATTTTCTCATTCGACGCATAGTAACATGATTTTACAAGATCAAAAATACTACAATCTGATAAATTAGAAATTGTCATTACTTTTAAAAATCTTAAAATTGACTTTGTCATTAATTCTTTAATCTTTTCTTGGTCCGTATTGACAACCTGTAAAATAAATTTAATATATCCAAAGTATATCATTACTGGCTTAATTGTATAGAGTCTAATACTTCTTTTTATTAAATTAGTGTAAAATTTAGACCTTTCAATATATTTAGATTTTTCTATTTTTGTTTTTATTCTTTCATTTTTACTATGATGATAATACATTTCTTCATATGAAGGATTACTATCTTCAAAAATTCTAGAATATTGTGCTGCACAAGTAATTAAAAATATCTCATCAGATACAATAGTATTTGCTGCCTTTTGATTTTCAGTTACTTTTATATGAATATTTTTTATTCTTTCAGTGATTTCTACACTTTTATGTTTTTTTTGTAGATTTTTAGATTCAGTAAGTAAAATTTTAATTTCTTCAGTTATTTTATTAAGATAATCATACATAAACATAAGACCATTAAAAAAACTATCAATACTAATTTCGAGAGCTTGACAACTAAAAAATGAAATAATAAGATTTTTATGAAATAAGACATTGTCATAATTTTGCTGTCCTGTTTTAAATTTATCAACCATTTGATCAGACCAAAAATTAATAATACTATCAATGTTTGGAAAATATGTATTTGTAATATTACCTTTGATAGTGTTATAGTTAGATGTCATTAATTCAATTTCAGCTCTTCCATATACATCTAAGACTGTTATTGGAATTTCTTTCGGTACAACAAGAGCAGTTTTGTTGAATAATGGACTTTGTAATAATTCTTTTGAAGATTTTCTAATAGTTGAGTCTATTTCAAGCATATCTTCAAATATTTGAACGAAATCAGTTCCATAATAGTTTATGATATCTGTTTTTATATTTTCACCATCATCACAATGAATTTTATCTGTATCATTAACTGATGCTTTATTATAAAATTTACCTTCATGTGTAAAAACACCTATATAAAATCTATGTCCATTTTTTTGCATTGCCCATAAAAAACACATAGCTATCGATGGAATATCAATGTTAAGACCAAGATAAGAACCTCGATAATTAAAGATATCATTATAATTAAATCCAGATTCTCTAACTTTCACTTTAATTTCACCTGAAGGAATAAGTCCATCTCTTGCTAGGTACGCTCCGACGTGAATTGTATGGTTTATATTTTTTAAAAATGGTGATATTCCAAGAAAGTATGAAAACCCATAGTCGATATATTTAACAGCTCCTTCGTCATTGATCATAATATTATCATGTTTTGAGTCACAATGAATAATTCCAATATCAGAGTTAGCATCACTACATTCTAGAAGCATTTTCAACAAATCTTTATAAATAGCTAAATTGTCATTCTTGTCGGTCCTTTCTCTCAAAATTTCAAAAAATGAACTCAAGTTATATCTCAAATATTCTAATACCATACATACATTTCCATCATTATCAATATAAATTCCATATATTTCAACAGCATTTTTCTTTTTTCGAAGCATATTTAGAAAAACAATATCTCTAATCATATTGTCTTCTAAGAAGCCATCTAATTTACTTGTAAATTTCTTGATAATACATTTTCTACCATTTGTTTTTAAGTTTGCAATTATCGCAGTCCCATAACTTCCAGATCCAGCTTTTGCATTATCTTCAAAAATAAAATCTTCATCATAAAAAAGTTTAAAATCATCGTGATCTATTTTAATGTTATTATTGTTGCCAGGTAAAGGAATTAAAAGTATTTCTGCAATTTCATTTCTTAAGATGTCATCGCTTATTGAATTAATGTCTCCAGAAGAATAAAAAGCACCTTTTAACAATAAATTTACTATAAAATCTTTATTACCATAGTAACATGCATATCCAAATGGTGTATACCCATTGGTATCACATATGTTTAAATTAATACCATTCATGTTACTAAGATATTCAAAGTATTCATAATTTGATGTTATAATAGCTTCTGAAATTGCAGGTCTTTTTTTATTGTTTAGTTTATTTATTATATTACTTCTTTCTTTCAATAGAGTTTCTATCTTTTCCGTGAATCTTTTATATTCATCACCTGCAAATGCGCAGATATGAATAATGCTATTTCCAGATTTAGGACCGATATACTCAATGTCGGGAAAATCTCCCTTAAAAGCATTTAAATCTTCAGAGTCTAACTTTTGTAATGCGTTCGGACTGCTCATTTTTCTGATAAAAGCTTTTTATTTTCGTTTTATTTTGTATTTTTGAATCAACGTTGATAAAAATGAAAATAAATATTAATTTAACGATAAAAATGAGTGAATTAAATAAAACATTCGTAAATATAAGACTGCAAGACTTTTTGGGTCTTAAATATCAACTACCAAAAACAGTTCAAATAATCCCATATGCACATATTAGAAGCACAGATGAAATAGTCGCAATTTTAACACTAAATAACTTAGGAGTTTTAACTGACTTTGCATCATCTTCATTTGATAATAGTAATCCATATATTTACATACAAAAAAATATATACGAGAATTCTTTAGGTGTTATTGAATTAAGTAAAGAATATATCATTGAAAATGCTTCAATATCATTTGTTAAATCTCATGATGTTTCAACTAATTCTGATATTTTATTTAAACATATTCCCCCAGTTATTTTCATAAGACTTGACTTTGAAAGATCAGAAGATCTTGAAGAATTGTTAATAAGATTTTCCTTTTTATTTTCAAAAAGAATTGAAGGGATTGTAGATAATACAACACAGACTTATAACATTATTTTCATTAATCCAACTGATCTTTATTACACTTGTAGAGGAACTACAGCTAGAAGATTTGATCAATTATCGGGTAATACTTATGACTATGATGTAAAAGAAGATGGATTTCCTGCCGATCAAAGAATAACAACAATTTATAAATCTAAATCAATATATGGTGATATTCCATTTGGATCGAATGTTAATCAATTTGCAAACTGTTGTCCAGAGGTTAGTTTTTACAGACAAGTATCTTCTAGTTTGGCAAATTCACTTCTTAATTTTTTTGATGTCGAGCTTCCAATTCTTGAGTCAAAAGAAAAATATGGTGAAGTTGTAGTAAGCGGGACATAATTTAAAAATCATTATATAAAGAAAATTATTATTTTCTTTTTATAATTAAAATGAGTTCCGATAAAGATAAAAATATCGAAGAATCAGCAATTACAATCTTATCCCAAGCAATTGAAAATCAAAATGGAAAATCTATTGACAGTATGATAAAATTGATAACTTTTATAGCAATCATTTGTTCCAATGCTGCCACTTTAGAACATGTTGATTTTAAAAAATTACCTCTAGATGAACAGGTTAATATTGCAATTGACATAATTCCTCAAGTATACAGTAGTTTAAAATTTTCTGGATTGATACCGAAATCATTTCAAAAAGATGCTGATCTTTTGATTTCAAATATTCCAGCTTTAAAGCAACAGATGAACATTGCAATCTCTTTATATGATTTAACAACTCAAATTACAGGACTACCATTATTTAATGATGTAAATAAAGCCAGTATTACTGCAATAAAGAAGATTAAAATCCCTAAATTTAAATAGGCCTAAACCGATTATCACAAAATACTAAATTTAGTATTTAAAAGATTAAATTTTTGTCTTTTTCTTACAATTTTTAAACAAAAATTTCTCCAAAAAACATCGCCTATAGCTATGGGGAGACCCTATTTTTGACCCTCGAAGTAGTCGGTTCAACTGTACTCAGGATGCCTTGAAAAGATGCGTGGAGGGCTAAAAATAAAATTTTTGACCCCTTTTTTCTTTGATTTTTGTTCATTTTTTTGAAGAATTCTTCAAAAAAAACGAACAAAAAATTCCTCCGAAAAAACATCGCCTATAGCTATGGGGAGACCCTATTTTTGACCCCCGAAGTAGTCGGTTCAACTGTACTCAGGACGCCTTGAAAAGATGCGTGGAGGGCTAAAAATAAAATTTTTGACCCATTTTTAGCATTTTTTCAAAAAATTTTTGAGACCCACTTTATTCCTGTGTCTATTCCATTTTTAACAGTACTAATCACCTTTTTAGCACCATTATCTATACTATTCCATAATTGTTGACCTTCCTTTGCAAGATCGCTTCCTTCATATATGAGACCACTATTTGCTTCTTTTATAAATAGTTCAACTGTAGAACCTAACAAGTCTGCCCACTGAACTACATCGCTATCAAATTCTGAAAAAAGACTATTAAAAAACCCATCTATATCATTTGAAATACTGGTAAAAACATTAACTGTATCCTGATACATATCATCTAAAATCTCGCCTGTATTATTCTCCATATAGGATAATGCTTGTTTTGTAACACTATTCATTTGATTAAGTGCACTAGTAATAGAATCAACTTCACTGTTAATAACTTTATTAAATTCTTGTTTTATAGTGCTACATAGATTAGAATAATCATCGGCTATAGTATTTAAGGCTTTAGTGTAACTATTATAGATTCCGCTAAATGTCTCTTTTGAAAGATTTTCAACAGTTGTTATGGCCTTTTCAGTTGAATTTAACATTGAAATAAATACTTTTTCATAAAAATTTTCTAAACTTCCGCTAATTTTGACAGCATCATTTTTAAGTGAATCAAATAATATATTGTATTCAGATGCAATTGTTGTAAAAAGGTTATTAAATTCATCTTTAATGTCATCTATACATTCTTCACCTTCAGTTACAATAATGTCAAATCCACTTGTTGCTATGTTCACAACACCTTCAATACCAATATCAACACCATTTTTTATATCATTTAATGTACTATTAATCCCAGACATTACAATTGGAATATCTTTTTCAACATCAGTCATAATTTCATCAAATCCATCTACTAAATCTTGTTCTATTACTTGATACATTTGATCAAATTCATCAACCATATAATTTGTAAGATCATTAAGACCAAATCCTCCTTCTAAAATTATTTCTCCTACAGAAGATATAGCAAATATCCACAAAACTACAATTAAAAATAGTATTAGGGTTATTATAAAGCTAATTATAGTAACTTCCATTTTTTATAAAATATTAAATTTAATATTTTACTAATCTATTAATAAATCTTAATGTTAAATAAATCTTTTATTTTGTAAAGTTTTAAATGTTGCTTAAAATATATCGTCTATGCTTTTAATAACGTTAAGTGCAAAATCTTCAATAGTATTAATTACCTTTGTTGAATAACTGTCAATAGATTTTAAAGCCTCTTTAGTATCATTTGACATTGTTGATAGTACTTTGGTAGTGTTATTTCTCATACTACTTGTAATAGATTTAGTTAAATTTGTTATTTCAGATGATGTCTTACTACTAAAAGAATTAATGCTGGTAAGAGTCATATCTACGTCATTTTTTATCGTTTCAAATGTTTTATCACTAAAATTCACAACTGAAGAAATACCCTTTGTGGCATCACTTACAATAGTACCAAAAGCTTTTTGTGCAAAATCTACTACAGATGTACTTGCCTTTTCTGCGTCTAAAGCAATAGAACTACTAGTTTTATCTGCAAGACCCCATATACTTGCCGTAAATTTATCAAATCCATTTGTAATTGTACTAACTGTTTTATCTGCTAAATTAGTGATGTCACTAATCTCACCCTCTGCGTATTTTTTAATATAATCAATGTCTGAGTTTACTGTATTTTCTATTTTATCAAATGTTTCCTTACCCTTCTTCAAAAGAGAGTTAAAAGTATCATATGCGTCATCATAAAGACCAGTAAACTCTTTTTTAACATCATCTGCAAGTATTCCAAAACCTTCTTCAAATTCTTTAGATACATAATCCCATGCCTCTATTGAACCCTGTTCAATTTCAACAATTGCTTCATCTACTAAGTCATATATCTGATCAAATAAATAGTCTATCCATTTTGTAGACCAATCACTACTTGCTATTCCACTATTTAAACCTACCGATATTAAACCACATGTCATAATAAAAGGCAAAAGAACTATAAGAAGTATTATTAAAAGAATTACAGCAATAGCTTCCTGAAGCATATTTTGATATTAAAAAAAGTATATTAAAAAGAAATTACCATTTTTAACTTTTTTATTGTTTTATTTTACAGAATCTAACATATTTATTTTATTAAAAATTAAAATAAATATGTTAGATTTTATTACTTATATGGGTTATATACTCAGTACTATATAATATAAATGAAATATATTATCAAAGATTCTAATTTTAATATATATAATAATATTAACTTAGATATTTTATTACAAAAACTTTTTTATTTTATTTTTTAGAATATTATATCTTCTACTTCTATATCAAGATATAATATCATTAATAATGATATATATCTTATTTTTTAGAATATGTTTTTATATCATTCACCGGTAAGGTAAATAAAATAATTTGATAAGTTTTAAAATTTCAACATTTGAAAATAAGTAAAGTTTTATTATTTAAAATAAAAACAAATGCAGCTCTCTTCAACAATGCTATTTGGTCGTCATATAAAGGATTTTCCTGTTCTTCCGCATCAGGTATCTGCTATTGAGTGGATAAGGTTAATGGAATATTGGATAGGGTTTTATAATCTTTTTAAAGGTTGTATACTTGCAGATGATATGGGTTTTGGAAAAACTAGAGATTTATGTACTGTAATTGCAGCAAATATTGTTCCCTATACATTAGTAATGTGTCCACCTACAACAAGATATACATGGATAGAAGAACTTTTGCTTACAAACAACAAAGTAATAGTATTTACGATCGAAGAAGATAAATATGTTCACTGTAAATATACTACCAAACATGATGGTTCAACTGAAATTTCATATATAAATTTAAATAGTAAAAAAAGTCAATCAATTGTTGCTCCTTGTGTTGTTGTTTGTAATTACCAACTTATTGCGAATGGAACTAAAAATGATAAATTAATAACTGATCACATTTGGAATAGAATTATTGTTGATGAAGCTCACTTCTTAGGAAATGAAAATAATACATGGCGTAAATTAAATTCTCTCAAACAGCCAATGATAGTTACAGATGGAGTTCAACATCGATTAGGTTCCAGAATTTGTATTTCTGGAACTCCCATACAAATGGGAAATTCTGATCTTGTAAATATGTTTAGGTTTTGTGATGATAGATTTCTGCGTGGAAAAACTGAAAGAGATTGGGATCAAGAATTAAAATTCCTCGTTTCAACACGTTTATTTCGTAGAAATAAAAATCAGCTTACTCCTTTTATGAAAAACTTAATGAAATTTCCAAGCAAAGAGCCAATAATTCACAATATTGTAATTGAATTGGAAGATACTGATTTATCAAGATATCTTTCACAACTTACATACGAACAAATGGAAGTTGTTTGCAGACAAGATTATTTTGATAAAATGTCAAAAGGTCTGACAAGTCAATATATTATTGATATGATTCTTAAAGATGAAAAGGCATTTTTAATAGCCGTAATAACAGAAGCAAAAATGTTTAACGCGAACTCTACGTTTGGTGCTTTTGCAGAGTCTGCTCAATTTAGAGAACTTATGTCATATCCATATATTAAAATTCCTGTTTTTATTGAGAGAATGAGACCGGGTATAAATGAATATACAGGTAAAATGTCAAAAATTGAGGCGTTTAAAGAAATCTTGCTTAAGAACCAAAATGAATCATTTGTTATATTTCATCATTACACTAATATTGCAAATAAACTTGCAGAAATAATCTCAAAAACATTCGTCAATTATAATGTTCTAAAAATTAATGGTGATGTAACTTCACAATTAGAAAGATATGAGACAATAAAGTCTGCTAATAACTTAATTGATAGTAATCAACCTGTAGTTCTTTTGTCTTCAATCATGGCCACAGCAGAAGGAAATAATTATCAAAAATTTTCTAAAATGATATCATTAGATTTTGAGTACAATTTTAAAACTCAAGAACAAGCAAATGCAAGACTTCAAAGAATTGGACAATTAAAACAAGTTGAGATATACGAAATGTTTGTAAAAGGATTTCGTTGTTCATATGGAGATATATCAGTTGATAATGTTATAAAGGAAATTCGTGACAAAAGGGCAAATATATCAGATATTATTGATGGTTTTAATGCTGCATGGACTTTCAAAAGACCATATTTTATGAATTCAGATAATCAATTAGAATCTGGTATTATATTCAATACTCAATTTGAGGCTATTCCAAAAGGAACACCCAATGGACCAGATTCCTTTCCAAGCAATGGATTAAATTGGATATCTTAAAATAATCTTCTTTATAGATGAAATCTTAAAAAGATTTATTAAAATTAATATTAGAGATGTATAAAATAACAATTGTTATTTTAGTTTTTTACATTACTTATCTTTATCTTTCTTATTATATACTACTACATTTTAATAAAAATGTAAAAATGTAGTAGTATATAATAAGAGAAATCAATAACAACAATTGTTGTTATTTTTATCTTCAGATGAAGTATTTTATAAATTATAAAACTAAACAGAATAATTACAGGATATGTACATTTAAATTATAAAATTCAGCTTTTTGTAAAAAGCTATAAAGTTTTCTAATATTTTCATCTGTTACATCAGGAAACATATTTTTACAAGTGTCATACATTTCTTTTACCTGATACTTTGCTAATTGAATTTTTCTAACCGGTAAAATATCATCACCACCAAGTGTTTTAAAAGCATCACCTGATAGAATTGGTTCTACATTTGTGTTTTCTTTTGAGAAAATTACATCTTGGTTTCTTAAAACTTTTACAATCATGTTTGTTAAAAAGATATATGCATCTTCTGAGCTAAAGAATGTACTTTTAATATCGCTAAGATTAAAAGTCAATGTTTCTAAGAGGTCATAATGGTAAACTCCAGCTATATTAAATGTATAAGTGCGAGGTGCAATTGTTGAAGCTACACCTCTACGACCTGATCTTCCATTGGTTTGTTTATACTCACTAACACTTATATATGTTAGTGTAGGTCTAATTATACATACAGCCATAAGATTGAAATTAACACCCATTGTCATTCCATATTCTCCAAAAAGAACTGGAATTTGATTTTGAGACCCAATATTTTTAGATTTAACATTTATATATCTAAACATTTCTGTCTGAATTCCAATAGGAATATTTGAAGTAATAGGACCAACACCATATTTAAGCCCTTTTAATACGAATGGAATGATACCACTTGTATTTTCATTTGGATCCGCATCTTGACCGATAAGGATTTTATTGAGAGTTGTATCTTCACCTGTAGGAGATTTTAACGCAAAGAAATCATCTGTCGTAGTACCAAATTTATAATATGGATGAACATCTGAACTAAAAGGAAGGTAATTTCCACTAGAATTACTTTTTGCGATAGCACGATATTCATAAAGAAGTCCATAAAGTTCTGGTGAGTATATTGGATTTAATAGACGTAGTTGGGTTTTAGAATGAATATCATAGTAATTAATCAAAGCATCAAAATCATCATAGCAACTAGATCCAAAATTTGTATTGTGAATTATATCATGAATGTTTTCATCTAAAATATCCATCCAAGCTTTAATCTTTGCTGGTTCTAACATTTTAATTCCATGTGTATCCATAGCTGTATTGTACCTATCTTTTAGAAGATGCCATCTTATACATTCTGAATTTTTCTGATCAAGATAGTTAATAAAACTCTTATACATTTCAATTGTAGAAAGCTCACTCTCCCTATAGAAACAAATTGGTACGACATTATCCCTAATTGCATGTCTAATAATAGACTCAATTACTTGATTGTCAAGATTTTGTTCCACAATTTGATCATCTATACCAAACTTGCTAATGTTATATCCATCCATTTTAATGGGATATAATTCTTGTTTTTGCATAATAGGAATATGGGTGCTAATTTTTGTTCTATCAGAAAGTCCAATGTCTTCAAATCCATAGATGATCTCACTAACAAGTGGTATACTAGTTAAATATGAAATTTTTCTTTTGATATTATCAATGGATTCTCTTGAAAGAGTAGCTGAAATACCAATTACTTGAGACTCAGAATTATCTTCATAAGAAACTGACTGAATAATTCTTTCCATCGCTTTACATTCCATTTTCTTCTCATATTCTTTCTCTTGAATATATGTTGGTGACAATGTTTGAATTTCATCAATAACAAGAACTCTACATCTCTTTAATCCTGGTGTTCTTATCGCTTTTGTAACCTCAGATTCAATATTTGTTTTATTAAGAATAGTTCCTTCTTTAAAAGAAACAGGATATAAATATTTTTCTACTTCACATGCAGTTCCAACTAAAATTCTACATGTTGAAGGAACATCATTGATAGATTTTACAGATATTCCAAAAAGATGTGATTTATCAGTATAATGCACTAAAAGGTTAGAAAACTGTTGAATTGCAAGTTGACTTGTAGGTGCAATGTTAATTATAAAAGCAGTTGGATCATCTAAATATTTATTGATTTGGATTTTAGAACCAAGGATTGATACTTTAGTTTTACCACCAGATGTATCACCAACCAATATAAAGGAGTCACCATTTTTTGTCTTTTTTAAATATTCATCTTGCCACCAATCAAAAACAAATTCTGATTCTTCTTCACCATATGTAGAATCTAAAACTTTATTTAAATTATCTTTTGCTTTCTTTAGGAGATCTTTTGAATCATCACATTTGATAGAACTGTTAAGAAATGTCATTAAATCTTTTACGTGATTAATCTCAATTCTAACAGTTGATGATTCGAGTGGAATTCTTGTAATTGTTTTTATTTTTATTTTTTTACCCTTTGTTGGTTTTGAAATTCGAAGGGTGTCAAGTTCTTCATCTAGAAAATCAATCTCTGAAGCAGTTTTTGTAGCTTTACCTTTTGCTTTTGAAGATTCTACAAATTTCTCTTCCTCAATTTCAACTTCTTCATATGGTGTTTTGATTATACTCGATTCTCGAGAAACAGTTCCGCCAATATATTTTGAAATATCATTACCGATAAGTGTGTAGCTAAAACTTGTTTTCTCTTCAAAAACAGTACCTAATTTTTGAAAAGTTTCAATATACTCGGGATAGAATTTTTTAATATGGCTGAATACTTTTAAAATTTTTCTAACAAGTTCGGGTTCTTCAAGACATTTAATTAGGAAATTGTTAACATTTTCAGTTGAGTTAGTTCCAATATCCATATATTTTATAACCGTTTTTTCAAGACCAGTTCTTTCAACTATTTTAGTCTCAACTGTTTTAAACTCATTTTTGAGAATAAAAAGAGACATTAACATCATTTCTCTCTTTTTATTTGCATCACTTAATGTTTCATCTACAATTTTAGTACCCTCTCCAATGTATTTTATACAATATTCTCTAAAATCTGAGAATACACCTGATGAGAGACCTGAGAGAAATTCAGTATTAATGAATCCAACTGATGAGCTATTAAGTATTTTGTTTTTAGCTGACTCTGTAGATCCTTCATTAATTACAATTTTTGAAATATCACTTACTACTTGAATACTTGATGAGTTTAATAGTTTCTTCAAATTACGGAGATGGTTAACAACAGTTGTTCCAACAATTGATGGTGATGCTAATTTCTCTTCTGAAATTTTTGTTAATATTTCACTATAAGAGTTGTAAAGATCTTTTGATCCGACTCGTGTCAATCCTGAAATAAATAAGCTAATTTTATCAAATGCACTACTAATACTTCTTTCATAAGTACTTTTTCTCTGTTCCTTTAATTCAGGTGATAAGCTTAAGTATTCTTTATCAGAGTTTAAATCTACATAAAGCGGACATTTAACAACATTAAGCATTGTTGTTAACATGGTAATTCCATCAGGACTACTAAATGTTGTTACAGCTGTATTTTGATCACTAAAATTTAGATTGAACTCATCATACATTCTTTGAGATCCCATTGGGATTGAGACATTACCAGATTTATACTCGTAAATTGGTTTTACCGGTGTTCCCTTCTTAACAATTTTGATACCGTTTGATTTGGTGTTCATTTTTAATCCAAAAATAGAAGTGAAAAATTCATTTTTCACTTTTTTAAAGTTTTCACTTTAAAATTAAAAATTGTCGCCGTAATCTTGCTCATTATCCATAATTTCTAAACATGAATTATCGATGGTATTTTCATTTAATGTGTTATTATTTTTAATATAAGGATTAGCTAAATTTTTTAAGGACTCTTGACATGATGATATAGCGAGATAATTCAATTCCATTGACTGAAGATTTTCAGAACAATTAACTATTTCACTGATCACATTTAAAACAACCTTGGTGATATATTCTCTTTCTTCATAGGAACCTGAAGAATATAATTTAAAAGAACCTTTTTCTGAAATATTAAATGTATGCGCCTTAAATTTACCATTGCTACTATATACATGTAAACCATTTTTATCCAATATAGGTATTATAATCTTTAGTTGTGGATTTTTTATATTATGAAATGATGCGTTATATCCTCTGTTTATAAATCCAGTGCATATATGGGATAATACTAGATTTGTAAATCCTGTATTTCCTCCATTTACAGTTCCATATATTTCTACCCTATTTATTTTAATTACGTCTTGACCATGAAAAATAGAAAATGGACCTGGACATATTTGACAAATATCATATAGCTTTTTTTTAAATTCATTAAAAGTACATTCTTCTAATGTAAATCTTAACATCAAGTCAACTGCAGAATAATATGGCTCAATATAAGAATTGATATTTTTTAAACGTTCATTTAATATATCATCTCCATATTTAAGCATCTCGGTTCCATATTCGACTATATTAATGATAATATTAACTAATGCAAATCTATCATTTATAGATATCATGAAAAAAGGTTTCCACATCTGATCACATGTATTTATATAATTTGAAAGTCTTTCTGATACATCAGAGGCCATTTCAAGTGATGATGTTCCAGTTATATGAAATTTAGATTTTTTATCTTTAGATGATGAAATTCTAATATGAACATTTTTATAATGTGTTTGAAAGTCTGTTGCAAGTGAATTTCCAAAAGCACCAGATTGTTTACCTTTTGAGTTTTTAGTTCTCACACCTCGAGGTTTGTTATGTTTTAATATTTCATCTGATGGAACTAAAGAGATTATACAATCATTTATTCCAAAAAATGGAATAGGTTTTCCAGAATTAAAAATATAGTTTTTAATAGTTACAATTGGTAGCATTTTGTATAGGTTATCTAAGAAGAATCCGTTGTTAAATTCTACAGATGCTGTAAAGAGTGTTTGTTTGAAAGACATTTTTAATTTTTTATAAAAAAGACATTTTTTTTAATTTTAAAAAAGACTTTTTAGTACTGATTTTGTAAAAATTTTTAACATTAAAAATTTATTTTGAAGATTCTGATATTGCAGCATATGAACAGATTACACCTATTAATATTAGTAAAAAAACAAATAAAAGAACATATACAATAAAATTATTTGATTGAGATGTACTTTGGAGATTAAGGTATCCAGAAGTTATACCTTCAGCTTCTAATGAAGTTAATCCTCTGGAAATAATACTTTGTTTTTGTGTATTTGTACTTGAACTTGTAGATATATATGCATTGATACTATTAGGACTTATAATATATTGTAATCCATTCTCTTCACTATTAGCAATATTATTATTAGAATTAGGATCATATGGTGAGAATGAAAATGCTTCATTTTTAAATGAAGCGTATGTTATAATAAAAATAACAACTAATATTAAAATGCTAATACATGATATACCAATATAAAATCCTTTTTTATGCGATTTTTTTGATAATTCTTTTGTAGACATATTTTATTAATATGAAACATTAAAAAAGAATAAAATAGTTGAATAATAAGTAAGTATTCTTTTTAGAAATCTAATAGACATTTATAATACATTTTTTATCTACATATTCAGTAAAAAGAAAATACAAAGATTCAATATCTTTTTTAAGAGAAAGAATATCTTTAGGTAAGTACGTTATATCTTCTGTAACGTCATATTCAATTATTTTTGAATAATCACCTTCATAAAGATCTTTCAATCTTAAGAAGATATATTCAATATGATCAACAGACCAATATGAAGGATTATTATCATATAAAATAGTAATTCTAAAACCTATTATTTCAAATACTCTACGCCAATTTATTTCAGACCATGCATATTTTAAATATGCGTTTTCACCAAGATTTTTATTGTAATTTTCATCAATGGTTGAATGAAGTTTTAAATCAATTCCCATTTTTAATATAAAATTTCTATTGAATTCAATATTTATATTGATCGCAAAATTATTTCATATACACGTTAACCTTTTGTGATCATATAAAAAAGATTCAAAACGTCTGTGTAAAAACTTTTTATCTTTTTTATAAAATTTATAAGTCTTCTTTAAAATATGCACATGTTAAAAATCAATTCAAACGATAACAAAAAGAACAAAAAAATAATTCAAAAAATTTTTACTGAAGAAGAATTTGAAAAACTGTTAGATTCTTCCAAGAATTTTTCAAATGAACTAATCATAATAGGAACTGGTTCTTATGCTGATGTTTATTCATTTAAAGATAAATATGCAATTAAAAAAATAAAAAACAATATATGTCAAGGATTTGATTGTATAGCAGAAATACTAATATTAAGCAATTTAAGTAAATATCATAATAATATTATTAAAGGACGCGGTATTTTTCTATATGACAATTCTTTGTTTTTAGCTATGGATAAAGCTGAGATGAGTCTAGATCAATTTAAGTTTCAGAGTGATGAATCTAAAGATCACGTTGTGCAACAAATAGTCTCAGGTGTTGATTTTTTACATGAAAATAATTATTTACATTTAGATTTATCTAGAAAAAATATTTTAGTCTCATATGACACAAATAAAATAAAAATCTTTATTGCTGATTTTTCACTTTCTTGTAAAACAGAGACTTTAAGTACATATTCAAAAACAAGTAAAATTTCTCCATTTTATAGACCTTATGAAAATCTTAAAGGTTCTACAATATACACAAATTATTCAGACTTATGGTCTCTTGGTATTATTATTTATGAGATATATAATAATTTAAATATTGAAAATATAATATCAAATGTTACAGTAGACGGTGAATATAATCCTGAAATATCTATGATACTACATATTGAAAAATGTATTTCATGGGAATTATGGCCCTATAATTCTCTTCTACAAATTAATCCATCTTTAAGATTATATAGTGGCATTAAAAATAGAATTCCAGCAAAAATTAAAAGCAATGAGAAAATTTATCTAAATTTTTGTCAGAACTTTAAGAGATATATTAACAACATTTTTATATCAGGTGATTACAATAAAATTGATCCAAATATTAAAAATTGGAATAATGTTATTTATTATTTAATATATTGTTTATATGAATCACCTAATGTAGTTTTTAATATTATTAGAAATGACGGAGTTAGAAGTATGGATTATCTTCTCAAACATTTTATATCATTTTTAGATTTAAAAACTTTAAGTTATATATAATTTTTTATCTTGTCAATATTTGAAATTATAGTTTAATAATTTCAAATACTTATTAAATAAATTTTTAATAAATTATTATGTTTATGTTTTGTATTTATTAAACATTTATTTAATTTTTACTATTTGCTAAAAAGTTTGAATTCTTCATTTTTGTAATTTACTAAGTTGAAAAAGAAAAAACAAAAATTGAAAAATATTTGTTTTTTTTCTTTAAAAGTAAATATGTTTTCATTACAAGATCTCCTTAATAATTCAACTAACTATGACGCCTATATAATTAAAAATGGTGCTGATCCAAAAGACTTTAAAAATACAAAAGAGAAATTTATCTACCTTGTAAAAGTAGGACTCTCTGAGGATAAAATTTCAAAAGATGAAGTTCAACTTGCTTCATCTAAATATTTCAATGATTCAGTCTTCAGTTCATGTTCTTTATATGAAATTTGTTTGAAAGTATTCAATGGAACAATATCAGAAATAAAAGATTCAATTAAAACATTCAAATCGGGGGAAACTTCAGATGACGAGATTATATTCAAAATAGAATTTTTAGATCATTTAAATTTAAAATTTGCATTATACACTTCAAATAATCAAATTCCAAGCTACATGCAAAATTCAATAACTTCTTCACCAAGTGTCAGAAAGTGTGGAATTAAAAATCCATATAGAAGTCCAAATTCTTTAACATCAACACCCGCACGTAAGAAATCACAAACCAATATTAATTATCAAACTCCATTTTGTATTACAAGATCTCCATCTTATACTTCAAATATCAACTCTGTTGTAGATATTCGTGAAGAGTTAAAAGGATTTAGATTTCCAGAATTCGATGAAATTGGAGGTGATGAAAAAAAATTTTTATCAGAAGAAATGAAAACACTACGCCAAAAATCATTATCCGGGTCGGATGGATCTTAAGCATATAAAATATTTCGTTTTTAAAACAAAATAATCAATTGATTACTTTTTCTAATTAAAGATTTAATATTAAATGCCTTTATTTTTATTATTCCAAGGACCATATTTTTTATTTGGAGGAAATCTAATATTTTTGACTATTAAATCACTAAGTTCTTGATTTGATAATGATCTCTTTTTAAGAAGCTCATCTGCAAGAATCGGAATTAAATCTTTATATTTCTCGAGTATTAACTTACTAGCAATTTCAGCTTCAGTTAAAATTTTTGCTATTTGATCATCTATTTCGGTTAAATATTTTTGACTTTTATTTGGATATATCGGCATGTCAGCAAATCCAATTTCAATCATCTCATATGCTAAATTAAGAGCATCTTTAAGATCTTGAGATGGTCCTGCACTAGAATCCTCCGGATATATAATAGATTCAGCAACTCTACCACCAAAAAGAACTTTTAGATGATTAAAATAGTTTTCTTTTAAGCTAGTTTCTTCTGTGTCAGAATTTTTAAATCTAGCATGACCTGATGCTTTAGGTGAAGATTTATTAATTTTAACACTAATCAAATCCCGATAATTTTTGCAAAAATAAGCAACCAATGCGTGACCAATCTCATGGACTGCAGTTCTTTTTAATTCTTTGTCTGTTTTCTTTCTAGAATTTACTTGTTTTCCTACTAATAATCTATCCACAGATATCTCCAAATCATCTAAAGACATTTCTCTTCTTCCATTTCTTAAAGCATACAACATTGCATCATTGAGACAAGATTCAACCTGTGCACCTGAAAATGAATCAAATAGATCAAGAAGATCTTTTAATTTAACATCTTTAGTCATAGGTTTTCCTTTGCTATGAATTTTGATTATCTCAGCCATAGTTTCACGGTCTGGTAAAGGAACATGTATAATAGTATCCATTCTACCAGATCTTAGAACAGCTGGATCTATCACTTCAACTCTATTTGTTGCTCCAATTACGATAATCTGATTATTTTTCTTAAAACCGTCCATTTCAAAAAGAAACTTATTTAAATTCTGATCGTAAGAAGAACCTGCTTCGTCTGAACTTGATGATCTTGTTTTAGCAAAAGAGTCAATTTCATCAATAAATATAATACAAGGAGAATTACTACGAGCAGTGTCGAAAAGATTACCGATCAATTTTGGACCTTCACCAACATACTTTTGAGCAAAATCAGAACCAGAACAAAAAATAAAATTACATTCACATTCACCAGCTAATGCTTTAGCTAAAAGGGTTTTACCTGTTCCAGGTGAACCTGTTAACATAACTCCTCTTAAGGGTCTAACAGAAATACCCTCATAAATTTCTGGATTTTTCAAAAAGTCAACAACCTGTAGCAGTTCATCTTTTAAATCAAAGCAACCTCCAACATCTTTAAAAGTTTTATCTGAATCTCTTAAAACATCAAAAACTCCAAGTTTGTTATTATCTTCATCTTTTTTTCCTTCCGGACCATATCCTCTAAAACCAGGTGGAGGAGTGTATTTTAACCTTTGTTTATCATTTAATTTTTGTTTTTCTTCTCTTGTAAGAAATGCTGAATCATCAATAAATAAAGGTTCATTAATTTCCAGCTCAAGTCCAAATGCCGCTAAAGTTTTATTAAGAATTTCAAGTGGATCAGTTAAAATAGCGCGATCTCTAACTGTTTGATTTTTTGAATTTAGACGTTGTAATAAATTATTATAGAAATATTCACGTTCATCAAAGTCATCACTAAACATTTTTGTATTTATATTTAATTTGTTGATTGGCTTTTGAAACAAAAATGCCAAAGATATCGATATTGTCGCAAGTAAAAGTATTTGAAGAAGCATTTTAATTTAAATAAATTAAAAAATATCATTTTTAAATAAAATTTCCAAAAAGAATTAAGTAGTTTTAAATTTTGTAATCTTCTCGCTTGGCTTTTCTTTCTTTCAATTTTAAAAATATTGAAAAGTTTTTTAACAAACATTATGTCTTCTATTCTAAAAATATTAATTTCAGTAGTAGTTATTACTCTACTATAAATATACACATCTCAATAATTGTAAATTATTTGAATCTAAATAATTCTTTCTATACATGTTCGTAATTCGACATGTGTAAATTTTTTAGTTAATTAAAGTTTGGATTTTCTGACATTTTAATTACAGTTGTAATTTTAAAATTTCCACAAAAGATTATAAACTTAAAGTCATAATATCACCCAGATCACCATAAACACAATTATTATCTTCCAAAATTTTTGTAACCTTTATGTTTTTAAATTCCCATACACTAATACGAATACCTTTATAAGGTAATGTTTGTGGTTTTACATGATTATTCTTTATCAAGTATTTAAGACGTCTTATCACAGTTATTAAATCAAAACCATATATTCCTAGACAATCAATCATTCTACTCAATCTAAGAGAATTATGAGTATTTAAAATTATGGAATTATTTTTGTCTTCATCGAAAATACACCAATATGTTATCATCTTTTTTGCAAACTTTAATAGGGTTTTATAAACATTTGGATCATCTCTTAAATTTCTTAAATCTTGAAAAGTGAGTACAGGTGCATTGATATTAAATTTACTAGGAGTTATTGTTGGAAACATCCACTGAATAAAATCATGAGAACTTTCAAGCATAATATTATTATATTCAAAAATTGTATCTTTATTTCGATCAGAATTTATACCCATAACTATAAAGTCTATACTTTCACCGTCACAAAATCTGTGAAATTTTACGCCAGAATTTGAAAGAGATGACCTTATTGTTAGAGAAAATGTTTTTTCTTGATCTATATTTTTAATGAGAGATAAAAACTCATCATAAATTTGAATTTTTTCTAAAGTATTATCATCTATTTTATATTCTAAACTATCATATCCTGTTTTTATGAATGAATCAACAGCGTCAGTACCAAATTCTAAATCATCATAATCAGAAATTTTCGTTTCAATATTATCTTTTTCTTTTTTGTTGTATCTTCCATCTTTTTAAGTCAAAAAGATGGAAAAATTCATTTTTAAACCTTCTATAAAAACATATATTAAATTGTGGTTTATTAATCTTCTAACATTTTAAGTATTATTTTTAACGCTGAAAGAAAAAAATAATTCTTAATTAACGAGTAATCATATTACTCGTTATTATTTTATTTAAAATAACTATTTATTTGTTTAAGATGTAAATGCGTAAAAATTCACTTAAATTGCTACTCGTTCAAAGATTTATGTAAATTTACAATAACTTTAATTGTATAAAAAAGATTTTATATTTTTTCTTAAAAACTTATTTTATTTAAAATGGAGCATATACATATCGTACTCGATTTAGATGCTACATTAGTACATTCTATAGGTCAGGACTCTACATCGATCGAAGTTTTAAAAACAGATCCACAGTATAGTTTTCTCTCAGATAGATCTAAGATAATTAATGTAGTTGATATACTAGATAACTCAAAAAAAGGAAAGGGTATTGTTACATCATTTGTAGTTATACTAAGACCATATCTTAAAGAATTTCTTAATTTTTTACTTGATAATGTTGGTAAAATAACAATATATTCAGCTGGACAAAAACGTTATGTTAGATCTATAGAGTCTCAAATCTTTGATGTTAACAATGAAATATATAATAAAAAGTTAGTAAATGTTTTAACATTTGCAGATTGCGAACCGTTGGATAATTACTTAGTAAAAGATTTAGAAAAAAAAGGATTTCCTATGGAAACTACATTGATAATTGATGACAACAAGTCAACTTTTAGTAAAAATCCTGATAATGCTATTTATATAAGTGCTTATACACCAAATTTATCAAAAGAACAAGTTATGTATGATGATAAAACTCTTCTAAATATTATGGATTGGATGAAAGAAAATTTACCAGGATGTAAAGATGTCCGTTTATTAAAAAAGGACAACGCCTGTAAGAAAATTCAAAATTAGTACTGTTAAAAATTAAGCATAAATCTTGCATACAAATTGATTAAAAATAGTTAAATTAAAAGATATTAAAATAATGTCATTTTTGATACAAGGTGGAGATAAAATATTTCAATCTATACAACCTGTTAATGTTGCTATTGATAGATTTCATTACATAGATGCAATCTTTAATTTATGTTTAGGTGGAGACTCAAATATAAATTCACCAATAATAAAAGTTGGATTTATAAATAGTGGACTTAACGTATTGGATCGAATGTTTGTTTGTGAAGAAACACAGTCAATGTTAATTTTTGTGAAAAATGTAACGTTAAAAACAAAACCAAGTGAGTTTATTAGAACAGCATACATTGTAGTTCGTTCAGCTGTAAGTTACTTTCACTTTTCAACAGGTTATATTTTCAGTGACCTTTTTGATTATTGTTTAATAGAAAGAGAAGATGCATTGGCTAATTTGATATTTTTTTATAACAACACTGCATACGATGACATACTAAAAATATCTTCTATTGATCCTGATTATAAAATTAAAACAAGGGTTTTCTTAAAATATAACAACTATGAAATTGGGAATAATCTATTTATTTATTCTTACGTTTTTAGATCTTCTATTCAGTATAAAATTGGTTACTATTTAGAAGAAAGAAATTGGAAATATTTTCATCCAATGATAGCCATTGCTAGAAACTTTGGAGAGCTACCAAATAGTATGCAATTTTTACAGGCTTTGTTAAGTAATATAAGATATACATCAAATCTAATTAGCATTCAGTTAAATTCTATCGCAGATAATGATGATAAAAAAGGCAGAAAAAAAAGATATACAGGAATGTCTTTATTAGATAAAGTAAACCAATCAACAACAGTACAAGAGAAGAAAATTTCAATTGGTTGGTTTTTAGCTGAGATTATGTATAGATTTTTTTACGCAGATTAGGAAATGACGAATAAATTTATATTAAACTGATTTTTATGTTGTATTATTCTGCAATTGCAGAATAATTTTGAGTTTTTAAAAAATTTTGATTAATGATTTTATACTAAAATTTTTATTATTAAAATGAACGCTGGAAGCATTGTTAACTCAGATAAAATATTCGAGCAAATGGCTATGTCATGCCTTGAAACAAAAAGATGGTTAGTTGGTAAGTATTCAACAGGTGATACTTACGAAACAGATTTTACACAGTCAATATATAGATATAGTGGTAAACCTATATGCCACACTAAATTTAATTTTACAGTTGAAGGAACCAAATGTTTTTGGTGTAATACATTTTCTTTTTTATTTGATGATGGAGAAATTATTCCTGATTCTAAAATAGTAATAGAGTCAGGTATGTTTAAAGGTAAGATAATTGTGATAAAAAGATATCCAAAATGTGAGGGTATATTTGGAAAATATAAACCGGAAAAAACTTTTTTTACTTCTAATTTACTCTCTGTAAATGAACTCATGAATAGACAAAGAATGATAAATCAATCTTGTGATTCATCTCATAAGTTAGCAATTTCATCTCTTATCAATTCTAGTGTAGATTTACCATTTAAAAGTCCAATTTTTGGAGGATGGATTTGTGATCACACCTATACAGTTCAAATAATGTCTGAAAATAAATTAATGGATACTGTATTTATAGATAAAACTATGAGAAATACTTTTATACAATTTTTCATTCTATCTGGTACTAATTATATTAGTCACGGTTCACCTTCTTATAAATCATTATCTATACTTAATGAAAAATCAAATTACAAACTTGGAAATAAAAAAATAGATATGGATACAACTTTATTTATTGAGCCTGAAAATTATTCATCTTTTGCTTTGGAATATAATAATAGGAGATTGTATTTTGTAGGAAAAGATTGCGAAAATAACATTAATGAACCTAATTTTAACATTCAAAAAATTTTATCTCAATGTTCAAAGATTTCTAATAGACTTACACAAAATCCTTGTATGAAATCATATCTTAATATGACTGTACAAACAATTACACCAACACATGAAATTATGAATTACATAAGAAAAACAGGAATTAATGTATTTCCGTCGTTTTATCTTTTTATTTATTCCACTATATTTCTTTTAAATAGCAGTTTTAATAAAATCTTTACTGAAAGTAATCTATATCCCCAATTCTCAAAGATTTTTCTTGATGATGATTTAAGAAAATATATGGAAGTAATTAATGAAAACTTAAATAAAGAACTAGACTCAGATCAGATTATTGATCTTTTAATACAATCAGATATTAGAATTAGATTGGATGCTTTGCAATTATTGGGAGGTAATATTGCACCTCTATATTAAACTATATTTATCTATAAAGTGTTGATTCATTAGGTAGAATTTTTATAAGATCATTTAATAATGGAGATGGTGGAGTTTTAAGTTCATCTCCAACTTTCCAAAAAAATAAGTTTTCTATAACTGAACCTTCGGTAACCCTCCAATTATCAATACAAGAATATAAAGACTCCCTCAGATTTTTATCAACGATCTCAGATATATTAATAATATAAAATCTATTGTATAAGTTTTTAGGTACACTCACAATTATATCCCTGTATCTTTTTTTACAAGATTCAAAACCTGATAACAAAATACTAACAGTAGCATTTACTTTATGTCCAAAGTAATTATATGGTACTTCTTCACAGAATTCTCGAATACCAGTTTGAAGAGGTGTACTATCATTCATTTCAACTTTACCACCTGGTAAATGGCTATTTAATGTTTTAACAGAAGTATTTGGAAAACCTTTTCTATATTCATCACAAAAAAGATACCCTCTAATCGGATCATATAGAATAATACTAACACTTCTAATTATTCCTCCATTCTCCAATACAAAAGAAGAATTTTTATTTATTTGTTCACTTGACATTTTATTTATTTGTATAGCTATTTTTTCATTTTATTTAGAGAATCATAAAAATAAAAGGTATTTATCTACACAGATAAATAAATGAAAAAAAGTAGTAAAATATCAATAAAAATGTCGTCATCTAAAAACGCAAAACTTTTCTTTGAAATAGTACAGATAATGGGACTTAGAGGTTATAATATTCTTCCCTTTAATTTTCTTATAGATATAGAAATGCAAAATCAATACCACCAGGAACGTGGTGAAGAAGATAAAATAGTCAAAATTACAGATCCTATGTTGTATCAGTGGATAGCGAAATATAGATTTGATAATTATGGAATTCAAACAGAGTTATTTCAAGGTGAACGAATGCAATTTTCTATGGTATTTGATCATTCATATAATGGTATGAGAACACTTGTATGTATTGGTAATGAAGTTGACGAATCAACTGCTAAATCAGAAACAAAAGAAATGATTGAAAAATTAAAAACAATTACTCTTCTAAAAACTGAAGGTAGATCATGTAATCCGCATGATTTTAGCAATAAGGTTTCCGGAATTTTTGTTTTATCTAGCGGTGTTTCTCCTTTTGCAAAGTCTTTCTTTGATGAAATGACCCTTATAGAATTAATTAAAGATGATGACATTTTGCACAGATCTTATGACAACTGTTTTCAATCATTTGTCTATCAAATACCACAAACTGATAAGAATCGCATTTTATCAGAGGTTGGTCTTAGTTCTAGTTCTATTCCATCAACATCTGTAAGTCAGGATGTTTATTGTAAAATTTTAGGTATAAAACCTGAAACTATGCTTAAATATGTAAGAGAAAGGATTTCATCTGAAGAAACAACTAATTCAGTCTTTCTTCGTAATGTTAGACCATAAATATTAGCTATATTTTTGAAATATTTATATTCTTATTTGAATATAATTGTAAGTACCCTATTTTTTGAAAAAATGTTAAAAAAGGGGTCAAAAATTTTATTTTTAGGCATCCGCGTATGTTTTCAAGGCGTCCTGAGAACAGTTGAACAGACTACTTCGGGGTTCAAAAATAGGGTCTCCCCATAGCTATAGGCGATGTTTTTCGGAGGAATTTTTTGTTCATTTTTTGAAGAAAACAAGTAAAAATCAAAGAAAATTTTAACTGAGTATTTATAAAAATACTCATATATTTGAAAGTTTGTTAAGAAGAATTCTTAAAGTATTTAAGCTTAATATATATAAATTATGGGATCCATTACCACCATATGAATCTTCATTCTCACCATCTTTCCAATTGTCAATGAATTCTAAGATGCTATATTGTTGAGGTTCTAACTCCATATCAACTAAATAATCATTATAGTAATCTTTTAAAGTTGATTTAGCAAAATCTAAAACGTAATTTAAATGTTTAAGTTTAATTTCTGGTCTGTAATCTGGATTTTCTTTGTAAAAATTTAAAATAAAGAATAAAGAATTGTAAATCGTTGGATCTTTTTCTGAAAATGCGCTGTCTGATGTCAAAGATAAGGAAATAACATAGTGTTCTAATAATTGTTCAACCGGAAGTGACATTTTTATTTCAAAAATTGTAGTCTGTTTTCATTTTTGTAAATCTACGTTTAAAATATATACAATAATAGTTATAATTTATTCAGTGATGATTTTATGTTATACAAATCTTTTAAAATAACAATATTCAAGAATTAATCCTTCACATTTATTTTTTAAAGTCCAAATTCTATTCATTTTTTTTCTATATTCAATTTCACCAGAATCTAATCTAATTTGTTCATACAATTCATTTTCACATTCTAATTTACTTATCATTGATTTAGATCCTTTTTGTTTCATCAAAAATTCTATTTTATTAATTTTTTCAAGTGTCAAAAATCTCTTTATTTGAATATTTTGTAATTTATTCAATAAAACAGTAAGTATATTAATATAGTCAGAGTATCCAAACTCATAAATTGGAATGAATTTATCTATTAATTTTAAAGAGAAAAGATTATCTTCTGATAAATTATTAATGTCAGAAGATAGTGTTTTGTAAGTACTCAATAAACTTTTTCTTTGTTCTTTGAAAGAATTAATAATATCTTTTTTCGACATTTAATGATAATTATTGGTAAAATATTCAATATTAAAAGTATTTAGAATATTTAAATTTATAATTATAAATTTAAATAAAAATAAAATGGCAGATAGAGACGATGATTTTACTGTTCATGACAATACTTTTACTAGTAATACAGCTTTAAATATTATTAATTTATTTTCGAAATTTAGAGAGGGTGATATAAAAAATTCACATGATTATTTCTTTAGGAGAACAAATAACTTAGAAGGTGGAAGTAATATGCTACAAAATCCAGTGGAATATATAATAAATGATTATCTTAGTCAAATTGGTGATAAATCTCAAATGGTTGAATATTGGTATAGAGGTGTTTGGTTAGACGTAAAATGTCATCAAGATTTAAATGAATTTTTACTTGCAAGTAAAGATATTGTAATTAATCCAAACCATGGACATATAATGTATCTTTCTGAGTTAACAGATGAAGCTGGTACTGTTCTTTTCTCAAAGGACAATAAGTATGTTTCAATAATATATCCTAAAATAGGAAGAACTGTAAGATTTAATGGAAAATGTTTCCATTACGTACCAAATCCATTTAATTATATGTTTGGTGATGATGGATCAATAATACCTAAAAAACCTCGTTTTGTTTTATTATTTAATACTTGGAATGAATATATACCTGATCCAAAAGAAAAAAGATTAACATCTAAATTAAAATCAAGACCCACAGTAAATGATTTTTCAGAATGGATAAAATTACCCTTGTTTCAAACTGTAAGACTTAACGATAGTAGTTTTAAATTTAGAGTTAGATATATGGGTGAAAGTATGAGAAGATTTAATCGTAAAAAGGTTGGTGAGTTTTATGTAAATCCAAGATTTAAAAAAGACGGATATCACCAGAGATTAATAAAATATGAGATTAAACCAGTTACAAATGGAAATGATGAAACTGAAAAGATCTGAGAAATGACAAAAGGTTATAATATTCTTATTTTATAATTTATAGAAACTTATTATTTTCACAACTGTGAAAATAATACCTTAAATATTTAAGATAACCAAACAATCTTATTAGTTTTCCAATTATAAAAAATATCACTCCCACGATATAATTCTCTATGAATACATGATTTGAAAAATTGTGTGGTAATAATATCATCATCCCATGAAGTAATTTCTTCATTGCCAAACATAGAGAAATTAATCTTTTTTGATTCATCTAGATTAGAAAGATCTAGATCGGTTTTAAATCTAATTATTGTTATTATTCCATTTTTAATCGTAAAATCCTTCATATCAACCACTTCTACATCTTTTATTACATCTTGATCTTCTAAAGAATTAGATGAAGATAAACTTCTTTTTTCAAACTTTTCTATAAATAATCCGAAATTATATTTAAATTTACTTCCAATTTTAATATCACGATGTTTATCACATAAAATACACCAATTAAGATCATCTTTAGAATGAAAGTCATCATAAGTAGAACCAATAGATACACAGTAATTACCATCTTCACAGTTAAAAATAGTTTCATAAAATCCCATTTTTGTAAATTAATGAATTAAAAACTCATTTTTGAAGAAATAGATTAAAGCTTTTATACTTTTTAAAAATAAAGTTAGTAAGGATAATTTTATACAATTTGATGGTCTGAGTTTAAATGTTATAAAAATAGATTTTTATGGTAATTACAAAAAAAGTAAAAACGAACATAGTAAATTTTATAAAAATGAAAATATAAGTCTAAAAAACAAAATTTCTAAAATGGCAGAAATAGTTTTATCATCAGATCAAGCAGAAGACTTTCAAAAAACAATAGAAATAACAGATCGTCATCCTATGGTACTTCAAACTTCACCTGCTGGAAGTGGAAAAACTATACATGTAATAGAATTTCTTAGAAAAAGAAATATAGCTAGAGCAATTATAGTTTGTGCGAATTCAGTTCAGATAGATCATTGGACACTTTTTAAAGAAAAATATAACGCCCCAATATCTATGATTATAACGTATGATACTTTAAGAGGATCTAAAACTTATACAACAAATGATGGAAGAGAAATGCTAACACATGGATTACTTTATAAAAATAATGATGAATCTTATTGTCCAACAGAGGGATTTATGCAGTGGGTAGAAGAAGGACTACTTTTAGTGCCAGATGAATGTCATTCAATTAAAAATGATCGTGGAAAAACTGCAGCATTTAGATCTTTATCTAGATATATTACAATGAGATCAATGACGAAACCGTATCCATTAAATAAATCATGGACATTTTTTCTTTCTATGACTCCTTTTGATAAACCTGAACATTGTTGTAATTTTGTTTTTACATGTGGAATTATTACTTCTCATAAATTATATTCAAAAGATCATAATTTACCCACAGGTATAATTGAACTTTATAATTATTGTAAACATTTTAATCCTACAATTACAGATTCTATATGGGGTTTATATGATATTAAATCTAATAATGTCCAAGAATTGGCATATAGACTTGTTTCTGAAGTCTTTTTAAGATTAATTTCAACTTTTACAAAGAATAGCCAAGATAGATACAAAATGAAACAATCTATTTACTATTCATATTCTGATATTCCACAAGAAGCTCATATTCTTATGAAAAGAGGTTTGGATATGATAAGAGCACCTATTAAAATGAATCTTAATGAAGAACCTAAGTTTCCTGTAATGGATTCTTATATCACTCAACTTTTTAGTCATATTTCTGGTGGAGTTGATATAAACACTAGAAGTGGTGTTATCCAAGGTACTATCACATGTCAAACTGTAAAAACATTTTACATAGTTATTCCATTAATTCATCACATATTTCAAACAGTTCCAAATTCAAAAATAATTGTATTTCTAGATTATAAAGAATCCGTTGATATTATTATGAATAATCTATCAACTTATTCACCTGTTAAAATTACAGGTGATTCAGAATGTACAAAAGAGAGAAGAAAGGCAATTATAGATAAGTTTAATGAACCAAATCTTGAATTAAGACTGTTGGCAATTATAAGCCAAATAGGTTCTGACAGTATCGAACTAGATGATAAACATGGAAATTTTCCTAGAATTGGCTTGGGATTACCAGATTTTTACTATAGTCGTTTTTTCCAATGCCCAGGTAGAATTTTTAGAAGATTTACAGAATCAAATTCTCTGTTCTTTTGGTGTCTATCTAATACTGAAGAGTATTCTGAAGAATCAGTCTTCAAGAGTATAAAGGATAAATCTGAAGTTATGGAGCAAACACTTCAAAATAATGAAATTATTCCACCCATTTATTATGAAAAAATTACAAATCCACATCTCCATGATATTTCATTTTTAATTAAAAATGCTGGTATGAATAAAATCAACAGACATGATAAAGATAACAAATCATTGAATAATATAGTTAGAGTTTCAGAAGTTACATTTAGAAAAAGATTTTAAGTAAATTTATTTATTGGATCAATTAATAAATTTACTTAAAATATAAAACTTATAAGTTTATAAGTTTATAATAAATCTAAATCTGATAGAAATTTTCTAGACATCATCATCTTCATAATTTTTCATTCTTAATCTTCTATTTTGACTAGAAGATTGATTTTTAGTTTGAAATCCGGGTTGATTTTTACTTTGAATTTTCTCTCCCAGGGCGGTAAAGTGAGATGAATTAAAACTACCTATATGATCAAGATGACCATGAATTTGTGTAAAGCGTGAAACGCTATCCTGTACAAGATTTACAACTATTGCTTTTAATTCATCTATCGAATTTTTAGTGTCTTCATTACTTTTTTCAACTAGAGATTTAATTTCATTAATATCATCCACTCTTACAACTTCATCAAAAAATTCTTGCTCTCTATTTGAAATATTCAGATACAATTCCTTAATAGCATCTAGAAGATCAATACCTTCAATTACACTGTTTATGAGATCAGTTAATAGATCTTTATGATCAGGTTTATCGGTTATTAATCTAGTGTCTTCATCGAGTTGACCTTGAACTTTTAACTTTAATATATCACTAATAATTTCATCTACTATCACATCAATACTATGATTTTCACTAAAATTATATAATTTCATTTTTTGTTCTATGATATTAAATAGAGTAATTTTCATGTGATCTTTATTAGACCCTAAAATGAGATGCATTTCTTCTGATATTGAATGATCAACATCGTGTATACTAGTTCTTTTTAATATGTTAACAATGTGTTCAATAGAATTAGAAGTTTTAAGAAAAATTAAGGACTCACCTGCTAATTTATTTTCTACATTTAAATCGTACATTGTTGATAATATTTCACCTGCAATATACGAATTCGAAGACTTATTTATATCATTAAAAGATCTCTGTTTATCAACCCATAACTGTTGAATTATTTTTTTCAAAGTAACCGACATTGATTTTTTAATTAAAAAAATAAGAAAAAACAATTTATGCAGCCGTTTATTTTAATAGAACTTATTAATTTTAAGTGCTGGACAAATAAGACTTTTAGGTTGGAATTAGGTGTTAACCTTATTTCAGGTGATTCTGGAACCGGGAAAAGTACACTTTGTAAAGCTATACATTTTGTTATTTTTGGTGGAAGAAAATTTACAGATTTGCAGAATTGGAATTATACAACTCAACCAACCAAAGTTACATTTCAATTTAATTCAGAACATCTTAAATATACAATAGTTAGAACAAGACCTACTGAAAGTTTAACTGTTTATATATTAGAAGGTGATAGAAGCTATGAGTTAAAAAGTCAAACTGCACAAGATTGGATATGCAATCAATTTGGTGCTGAAGATAAATGGATTGCTTCATCTATGATATCAATGAAGAAGCCTCATTTCCTTTTAAATTCTTCAAATGCTGATAAAATGTCATTACTACAACATATATCCTTTGGTGATGTTTCTGCCAGAAATCAACCTGAAACTTATTTAAATTTTATAAAAATAAAGATAAATGAGTTTAGTGCTTTTGTGTCAAAAATAGATGACGAAATAAGAATACAACAAGGTATTCGTAATAATATTATACAGAAAAATCATCAAATGATGTCATATGGTAATATTACACGTGAAGATCTTGTTACATTAATAAAATCTAATAACGAAGAGATATTAAAACTTGAAAAATTAAGAAGGGATTACAATTCAATTTCATCAAGAAGATTTATTGAGAAAAAAATTAAAGAAGTAAAAATATTCGATATAACTATAGATGAAGTTGATATAAAGTTAGATCTTCTGACGAAAATAAAGAGAATAAGTGAACTTAAAGAAATTCTAAAATCTTTTGATAAAGACGTCCTAGTAATTGAAAAAAAGATTTTAGATAATAATACTTACTTATATTCAAAATATTTGCAAACTGGATGGATAAAAAGTACTCCATTAAAATTTTTCTTAGACAATATGCGAGAGATATATAATGAGTATAAAGATCAGTTGGATATGTTTGATAAAAATAGAAGGATTGAAAATGAAAATAATAAAAAAACAGAATTAAACAATTCTGTTCGTCTCAACTATGAGAAAGACCTTCAAAATTATAATCTAATGCTAAAAATTTTTAACGAATATAATGTTAAAAAAGATTCTCTTGAAAATGAATTTAATATATATAATTCTAAAACTTACAATAAAATTAACGAAGAAGATGATATGACCTTAGAATTTTTAATTAATTTAAGTTTAAATTTACAATTAAGTATAAATGAATTAATATGTCCAAATTGTAATCATGGTCTTAAATTTCAAAACGAAAAGCTATGCCTTGGAATTTTAAATGATGGTGAAGAGTCAAGAATAAAAAACAAACAGTTATTAGAATCGTATGAAGAAGAAATTCTGAATCGTAAGAAAAGGGAAAAAGCTATTAAAAACCTACAAAACTTTATGTTAGAACCTCCACCTTCTAAACCTGAAATTCCAATAGAACCTAACTACTCAAAACTTGAGACACCTATTAGTATTAAAGAGATTAAACAACCAATATTAAATATCTTTGAAGAACCATCTATAGAATATGATAAACTTTTGAGATTAAATGATTCTTTTACGAATATTTCATTATATAAAGAGTATGAATATCTAAATGAATTACTATCTGAAAGTGAAAAGAACTTTATTTTTAATGAGTCAGAAATTGCTAATCTCTTAAATATAAAAAAAGATATTATAGAAAGTAATTCAAATATCAAATGTTTAAAAGAGTCTTTGATAGGAATTATTGATGATGATCCTGAAATTGAAAATAAAATATTATCATCAACTAATTTAATATCATATAACAATGAAAAAATAGAGGCCGGAAAAGCAATTCTAGAAATTTATAATATTAATAGTGTTATTGAATCGTATGACAAAAAAAGAACTGAAATAGTGGTTTATATATCAACAATTACTGAACTTTATAATTATATTCAAGAATTAGGTACTAATTCTTTACAAGATAAAATAGATGAAGTTAATGGCTATATTGGAATTATTTTAGATGATTTGTTCAAGGATCAAATAGATGTTAAATTATCTTCTCATAAAGACCTTAAAAATGGAGACCGTAAGTTGCAAATAAACTTTGATGTTGACTACAAGGGTCATAAATTAAAAGGAACAGATGGATTTTCTGAAGGTGAAGAAGAGAGGCTTTCAATATCATTACTTACTGCATTTTCACGTATGAATAGTACTCCTATAATTATTATAGATGAAGTATTAGCTGGTATGAATGAGGAGCTAAGAATGAAATGTATTGGTGTAATTGAAAGATGGTCTACTGATAAATTTGTGATTCATGTATGTCATTCAATTGTTACTGGTATGCACTCAAATGTTATTATGATATAATAAAATTTATTATTTATTAAAAAGTTACAAATCTAAAATAATTATATTTATAATTATAATCTCCATACTAAACATATTAAAAAAATGTTTATTCTAACTGTCTTAAATAGAAATGAAAAAAACAAAATAATTAATAATACAAATGATATATCATAACCTCGATCTTTACTTTAACAAGACGGCTTCACAAATTAATGATGAATATTCGAGATTATTATCTTTAGGTAAAATTAACTCAACTGATTCAGACATTAAAATATTGCTTATAATGAGTAGTTTAAAGCTAAATCCTGAGATTTTTAGTTCTGATGAGATTAGTATAATATCCACAATAACAAACATAAGGATAAATAATATTCGCGTAAGTTTTGATGTTATTTATCCAATACTTAAAAGTTTACTATCTAACAATTCAGAAGAAAGTAGAATTGATAATATGAACTATATAAATAAAAGTGTAAATTTGGGATTGATTCCATCACATTTAGAAATTGATTCAAGTCCACCTGTTAAAAATTATAATTCAGTTAGTTTTGAAAGTCCAGATTGTCGTAATCTAAGTAATTCATATGGTTCAGAAAATATGCCGATATATTTCGAGTGGAAGTAATTACTAACTTATTTTAACAATTGTTAAAATGTTTTGATATGAAACATCCATTCTACAGGAAATTAATTTTTTAATTCTATTAGTAAATGAACTCATCTTCACTATCATCTGATAAATTTGATTCTTTTATCTCATTATTAAGAAATGGAGCTGTAATATTAATAGAATGTTGTACTTGAGAAAAATTTGTTGTAGTGTCAATATTACCTCCATTTGAAAATGATTGTACACTTGGTACGTGTACATCTCTATAATATCTTAAAATTTCTTCTATTAACTCGTTTTTTGACATACTCGGACTTTTTTTCTTTTCAAAGATTAAGGTATATATACTTGTAATCTTCTTCAGATCATAAACTTTTCCGCCGGATCCTTTCTTTGATCTTTCAATGTCAGATAATTTTAAAAAGTATTGATCTATTTCAATAAGTCTACTGTTTTTATCATCATGTTTTTCAACTGAACGTCCGGAACTTCCAATTCTCACAATTGGAAGTTGAGGTTTAGGATTCTTTAATTTATTAACGTTAATAAATTTTATTTTAGTGTCCATTTTATTATTGATAAAAATCAATAATTTCATTTTTATAATGAAATTATTAATCATCTTCGTAATAGTCATAGTCATTTTCATCGTAATTATCTTCATAATCTTCATCATCTTCATCATAATTTAGTTTCTCTAATAGATAATCCGGAATCTTAATATTTTCACCTCGGTCTATTCGTTCAAATAGAGATCTTAACTCATCTTCTCTGTTAATAATTGATGATTGTTTCTCAAAAGGTGGAAATTGAATAGTTGATTGAAGTGGAGGTGGAGGTGGAAATTGAATAGTTGATTGAAGTGGAGGTGGAGGTGGAAATTGAATAGTTGATTCTGATTCAATCGGGAGAGGAAATGGATGTTGAGATTTAATATTTGATTCTGATGGAAATGGGGGTGGAAATTGGCTAGTAGATGGAAATGGGGGTGGAAATTGGCTAGTAGATGGAAATGGAGGTGGAAATTGGCTAGTAGATGGAAATGGGGGTGGAAATTGAATATTTGATTCTGATTGAAGTGGGAGCGAAAATGGAGGTGGAAATTGGCTAGTAG